>ERZ795031.806-NODE-806-length-36768-cov-147.300902_pt1 | contig 36768 bp, 39 predicted proteins | sample MGYA00375123_ERZ795031 | MGnify/ENA primary metagenome ERZ795031 (study PRJEB30166, sample SAMN05720159) | activated sludge metagenome | isolation source: anaerobic digester from wastewater treatment plant | place: USA | collected 2015-04-21 ...
GCCGAAATGCCCGTTGCCCAAATATCTCTTTGAGCGGCCATTGAGAGCGTTTTGTTTAATAAATCTTGGCGAAGCGAAAGATCAGCCTTTGACAACTGTTTGAGCCGAAGGCGAGTTTTGTCAAAGCCTTTCGCGAGCCTTAGATTTATACAAAACGCTCGCAGGCAAGCGAAAAGGGTATTTGGGCAACAGGCCGTAAATATCCAATCCGGCACCTGCAATGGCCACCATATTCAGGAGGATGTTTTTGAATGAAAAAAACCGACAAAAGCCATGCATCTGTAAAAAAAGTCGCCGCCCGTAAGAAACCAACGACGACTTCCGCCCCCGCGGAGCGAGGACTGGTCATCGTGATCACCGGCAACGGAAAAGGCAAAACCACCTCGGCGTTCGGACAGGCGCTGCGCGCCGTCGGCCAGGGATACAGGGTTTACATCATGCAGTTTATGAAAGGCCGCAACTACGGCGAGTATACGGCCGGGAGCCGATATCTGCCTTCCCTGACCATTCGCCGCTCAGGCCTGGACAGCTTCGTCATGCGCGGCAGCCCGGCCCCGGTGGATATCGAACTGGCGCGGAAGGGCTTTGAATCGGCCAAAAAAGCGATTGCGTCCGGCCGGTACGACATGGTCATTCTCGACGAAATCAACGTGGCGGTGGACTTCAAGCTGATTGAACTTGCGGATCTGATCCGCCTCATCACCGACAAGCCGCCGGGGCTCGATTTGATTCTGACGGGCCGGTACGCGGCCAAAGAAGTCATCCGGCTGGCCGACACGGTCAGCGAAATCAAGGACATCAAGCACCATTATGCCGCCGGCATCAAGGGGCGGGCGGGAATCGAATATTAAAAATATCAGGAGAAAGACATGTTTGCATGGATCGCCAGTCCGGAGGCCTGGATTGCCCTGGCCACCCTGACGGCGCTGGAGATCGTCCTGGGCATCGACAACATTATTTTCATTTCCATTCTGGTGGGGAGGCTGCCCGCCCAGAAAAGAAGCTTCGCGCGAAATCTGGGATTGATGCTGGCAATGGTCACCCGGCTCGCGCTGCTGTTTTCCATCGTGTGGGTGGCGAATCTGACCCAGCCCTGGTTTACCCTTTTCGGGCAGGACATTTCCGGCCGGGACATTATTTTAATCGGCGGCGGGCTGTTTCTGCTGGCCAAAGCCACACATGAAATCCACAGCAGCCTGGAAGGGGTCGAGGAGGCCAAACCGAAGCTGAAAACCGCGTCTCTGGCGCCGATCCTGATTCAGATCGCGCTTTTGGACGTCGTTTTCTCGCTGGATTCCGTCATCACGGCCGTCGGCCTGGCCCGGCACGTCTCGATCATGGCAATCGCCATCATCGTCGCCGTGGGCATCATGCTGGTTGCCGCCAAACCGATTGCCGAATTTGTGGACGCCCATCCGACCATCAAGATTCTGGCGCTGTCCTTTTTAATCCTGGTGGGCGTCACGCTGATGGTCGAAGGCTTTGACGTGCATGTGCCGAAAGGCTACATTTACTTTGCGATGGCGTTTTCCGTGGCGGTGGAAATGCTGAACATCCGCATGCGGAAAAAGCAGACGGACCCGATCCAGCTGCGCAAGGAAATCACCGGATAGTATTCAGGGGCTACCGGGGCGGCATGCGCAGCGCTCCGTCCAGGCGGATGCAGCATCCGTTCAGCATCGGATTCTCGAGGATGTGAACCGCCATCCGGGCAAACTCCGCGGGCCTTCCCAGACGCCGGGGAAAGGGAACCCCTTTGGCCATGTCTTCCTTGACGGCGGGCGGCAATCCGGCCATGAGCGGCGTTTCAAAAAGCCCCGGCGCGATCGTGGCCACGCGAATGCCGTAATCGGCGCATTCCCGGGCGATCGGCAGCGTCATCCCGACAATGCCGCCTTTGGACGCGGCGTAAGCCGCCTGGCCGATCTGTCCGTCAAACGCGGCAATGGATGCCGTATTGACGATCACCCCCCTTTCGCCTTCCTCATTGGGGACATTGTTCACCATCTGTTCGACGGCCAGGCGAATCACATTCAGGGTTCCCACCAGATTGATGGAAATCACGCGATTGAACAGGGAAAGAGGCAGCGGACCTTTTTTGCCCATCACTTTGGCCGCGTCCGGCACACCCGCGCAGTTGACGGCCGCCGTGATGCTCCCGAAGCGATCCAGGGATTGTTGAATGGCTTGGCGGACGGAGTCTTCGCCGGTCACGTCGCAGCGGACAAACATAACATTTTCCCCGGCTTCCCCGGCCAGTTTTTCGCCCTTTTCCACGTCCAGATCGACGATGACGACTTTTGCGCCGCGCGCGGCCAATTCCAGCACCGTCGCGCCCCCCAGTCCCGAGGCGCCGCCGGTCACCAGTGCGATCACATCCTGAATCTTCATGCTTCCCCCCTTACACGATCTCTCTTCCGATAATCATATTCTGCACCTCGCGCACGCCTTCATAAATGTCGATGATATGGGCGTCGCGCGCCAGCTTGGAAATTTCATAATCCGCCGTAAACCCGTAGCCGCCGTGCAGATGCAGCCCTTCGTTGGCGCAGAAAAGAGCCGCTTCCGCGCAGGTATTTTTGGCCAGGGACGCAAAGATGCCCGCGTCCTTGTCGTTCTTTTGGATTTTCCAGCAGGCTTTCCACAGCGACAGCTCGGCCAGCTCCACTTTTTTCCACATGGCGACAAGCGTGTCGCGGGCGACCGGCAGATCGCAGAGGCGCTGGCCGAACTGCTTGCGCTGGCGCGTGTAGTCCATCGTAACATCCAGCGCCCTTTTGGCCAGCCCCAGGCCGATGGCCGCGACCATCGGGCGGGCAAAGTCAAGCACGTCCATGATGTATTTGAAGCCGAAGCGGCGGTTGCCGATGATCTGATCGGGCTCAACGATCACGTCTTCGAAAGTGACGCTGGCCGTATTGGACAGGCGCTGGCCGAGCTTGTCCTCGGGTTTGCCGATCACGATTCTGCCGCCGGTGGACAGATGGATCTCCCGGGTGGAATATCCGACATCGGGAAGGTCCGCGGCAATCACGGATTCCGCCGGAACCACCACGCAGGCCATGAAGTTGCTGGAAGGTTTTCCGTTTTTACACAAAACGGTAAATTGCGAAGCGTAGGACGCATTGGTGATGAAGCATTTGGAGCCGTTGAGCACCCAGGAACCGTCGTCGCGCGGCGCAATGAAGCTGGTCATGAGCGAGTTGTCGGACCCGGCGCCCGGCTCCGTCAGGCAGAAAGACGCCAGGAGCGGTTTTTCCACAAAGGGGCGCAAAAACCTCTCCTTCTGCTGGTCCGTTCCGTGCCGGCTGATCACGACGTTGGCCAGATCGTTGCACATGGCCGACGTGGCGATGCCCGTGTCGCCGTAAGACAGCTCCTGAATGATCAACGCGGAAGAAAACACGTCCACATCGAATCCCTTGATGGACTCCGGAATGCACAGGTTGACGAGGCCCATTTCCCAGGCTTTGGAGATGATCGCCCACGGAAAGCCATGTTCCTTCTCCATCTCCAGAATGCGCGGGCTGATTTCATTTTTCACCAGCCTGCGCACGGTGTCCACATACAGCAACTGATTTTCACTGAAGCCTAAATCCATGGGTCGTCCTTCCTGGACCAGAATGCGCAAAACCGGTCCGTCACGAAACACCGCCGAAGATTTTTTCCGCGGCCGCCAGGTTTATAACGGATTCGCAGGTCACACCGATGGTTTTAAAGAAGTCGCGCAGCGGGCGTCCGGGACCGATTTCATAAATCGCGCCGGCGCGGCCGGCCAGCGCCTGCATATTGTCGCGCCATAAAACGGAAGAGGAAAGCTGGTGGACCAGATTGTCCGCAATCCCGTCCGCATCAGCCGGATGAAATCCTCCCCGGTAATTGGACGTGACGGCGGGAGCGTTTTGAACATCCCACGAGCCGCTGATCATTTTGAGGGCTTCCCGAAACGGCTCTTCGATTTTTTTCATGAAGCGGCTGTGAAAAGGCGCGCTGACGTTGAGCGGAACCACCCGGCAGGATTTGGGGCCGGAAAACAGATCCTTGCATCGGTTTCCCGCCTCGGGCAGGGCCGCCGCTTCGCCGCTCACCACCACCTGATTGGCGGAATTGATGTTGGCGATGTCAACCGGCAAATCCGCCAGAGCGGTCGAAAGCGTCCCCGCGTCGATGCCTTCGGCGATGATTGCGGCCATCGCGCCCACTCCTACCGGAATCGCTTCCTGCATCAGCCGGCCGCGCGTCCGCACGATCCGGACCGCATCGGCAAAGGGCATGACGCCCGCGGCCACCAGCGCCGAAAATTCACCCAGCGAATGGCCGCCGAAGCAGTCGGCTTTCCATCCGTATCGTTCGGCCAGCCCCCGGAACATGGCCGTTTCCGTCGTCACCAGGCAGGGCTGCGTGTATTCGGTCAGATGCAGGCGGGCATCCTCCTCAAAACAAATGGCCGCCACATCCAGCCCCAGGGCGTCGGACGCTTCTTCAAACGTTGCCCGGCACACGGGAATGGCATCATAAAAATCTTTTCCCATGCCCTGCCGCTGGGAACCCTGCCCCGGAAAAACAGCCGCCGTTCCTTTGGCTTCACTCATACTTTCTCCTTACAGATATGCGATCAGAACCTCTGCGTCCCCGCTTCTGATTCCGGATGTTGATGTGTATGCACTGCGAACAGGCCGGCGCACGGACAAAACCGCGCTGGCCGGGCGCCGGGGTTGACATTCCGGCGCTTCATGGTAGAGAGGACTTAAAACGAAGCGCAGGCGGAAGTCAAGTTGAAATTGAAAACCACCGGGCAGGTGAGCGGCATGAGCATTCTGGAAAGAGCCTTTTATGCGCGGCCGACAATTACGGTCGCGCGGGAACTCCTGGGGAAAAAACTGGTGCGTCAAACGGACGGCGCAAAACTGTCGGGCGTCATCATCGAGACGGAAGCCTATTGCGGAAGCTCGGACAGCGCCTGCCACGCCCACCGGGGGAAAACGCCCCGCAACACCGTCATGTTCGGCCGGCCGGGCGTGGCCTATGTCTATTTCACCTACGGGATGCATTACCTGCTGAACCTGGTGACCGAGGAGGAGGGAAATCCCTGCGCGGTGCTCGTGCGGGCTCTTCTGCCCCTTTCCGGCCTCGAAGAAATGCAGTCCAGGAGAAAAAAACACGGAAAAGAACTGACCAACGGACCCGCCAAACTGTGTCAGGCGCTGGCAATCGACAAATCCCTGAACGGCTGGGACCTGACCCTGGGAGAGCGTTTATGGGTGGAGAACGATCAAAGTGTGCAAACCCGCGACATTTTATCTACGCCCAGAATCGGCATCGATTACGCCCGTGAGAAGGACCGGAAAGCGCCGTGGCGGTTCCTGATTCGTCCGGGAGCCGAAACACAACGGTTGTAAACCGCGAATGTCCGCAACGCAGTACGGCACGGAAAGATCAGCCAGTCTCTCCGCCGGAAGAATCCGTTTTGGCCTCGGAAGAGAGATCCAGAAACAATTTCCAGCTGGCCAGGAAAAAGGAGGCGACCACCGGCCCCAGGACGAAGCCGGAAAATCCGAAAACAGCGATGCCGCCCAGGGTGGACAGAAAAATCAGCAGCGGATGCATCTGGATGTCCTTGCCCAGCAAAATCGGACGGAGCAGGTTGTCCACGGAACTGATCACCACGACGCCGAAGAAAAGGATGGCGATTCCCTGCCAGACATGCCCCATCGCGAGCATGATGATGCCCGCGGGCGCCCAGATGATCGCGTTGCCGATGGCGGGCACAATGGACAATCCGACCATCAGCACGCCCCAGATCAGCGGATTGCTGATTCCCGTGAAATAAAAAACCAGCCCGCCCAAAAGCCCCTGAATGCCGCCGATGACAAAAGTGAATTTCAGCGCGGCCTTCGACGTGACGAGAAATTCGGACGTAAAGGTATGGATATGGGTTTCATTCACCGGCAGATGGCGTACAATGCTTCCAAACAACTGCTTCCCGTCGCGGAAAAAATAAAACAGGCAGTAGAGCGCCACGGCGAATTTGACCAGGAAAACCACCGTATTCTGCGTAAACGCCGACAGATTCTTGACCAGAAATTCGGTAAAGGTTTTTAAAAGTTCGACGGATTTATCGGTGATGAATGCATGATCCAGTTGAAAACGCGCCAGCAGGGGATGGCTGCTGACGGACTGGAGGAAGCCGGTGATGGTTTGCATCCACGAACCGCCGTTTTGATTAATGGACTGGTAGAGATCAAGGGACTGCCCGACGAGCAGGCTGAAAATCAGCCCGACCGGAAGAATCATTGTAAGAAAGACCGCTGTAAGCGCCAGCCCCGCCGAGACATTCGGATTTTTAAACTTCCGCCGCAGCCACTCGTTGACGGGTTCAAAAATGGCCGCCAGCAAAACCGCCCAGAAGATTGCAAAGAAAAACGGCTTCAGGATCTCGCCCAGAAGCCAGGTCACCGCGCCCAGAACCAGAAAAAAGATCAACAGAGGGAAACCCGCCAGCAGTTTGTTGAACATCGGGAAGCGCCTCCTTTACCTCAGCGGATGCAGCCTGTTTCTCCTGCGGTAGATGCGCAGTTGGAGCTGCCTCCGGATCAGGATGGATTTGACGTGAATCAGCCGGTAACTGTAGCGGATATTTTTCCCCAGCCGCTCCGGATACGCCGCGACGGGCACATTCAGCTTCGACGTGCCGGCGGCCACTTTTCGAAACAGGTTGATCTCCTTGCCGATCACCCGGGCGCTTCCGTTTTTTATCGCATCCAGCATCGCTGGGCCCGTGGGTTCGCAGCAGGCATACGTTACGACCTTGCCCATATGATACAGGGAGTGGCCGTCGCTGCCGCCGGTGATCGCTTTTTTCAGGTAAAGCCCCAGCAGCGTGCAGCGCAAATTCCAGCGGTGAATATTTTCGGCGTTGATCACTTCCACGCCGTCTGCGGCGTCGAGCAGGCGCTCCAGCCGGGCCTGCTCGAAATTCAGGTTGCAGATTCCCGTGTAGGCCACACAGTAGGGGTGCGGGAAAATCGTTACGGAGGGAAAAAGCTTTGCCGAGTGGACGATCTCTTCCATGGAGAGCCTTGTGGAACTCATGATCTCCCGACCCAGAAAAGGCTGAATATATTTCGTATAAAACTTTTTCAAATGCCGGCTTTCATAAAAATACACCAGGATGTGCGTGCCCTCCCGGGAGGTGATTTCAATGCCGGGAATGCTCGGCACATCGCGGTACTGGGCCATTTCCAGGGCGCTTTCGATGTCATTATGATCGGTGATCGCAACCCCAACGCCCAGGATCCGCGCCCGGTGAGCGATGGCCCGCACGCTGTCGCGGCCGTCGGTGCGGCAGGTATGAAAATGCATATCGAACACCGCATGATCTTTGCGCAAAAGCGCAAGATCCGGTTTTTCAAAAAGAATTCTTTCGTCGTTCATCGTCATTTCACCGGTTTTCGTTGTCCGCGGAGTTGTTTAGCACAGATCCCCGGGAATCACAAACGCGTCTGCGCCATGTCCTGTCGCATCTCCTCCCGGCGCATTTGCGGGAAGACCCCGCCTGTGGTATGCTGAAGACCATGAAACCGCAACATCCGCAAGGCGACCTGACCTTATTCTTACAGGCCCTGAACTTTTCAGCAGGAAAGCACCGCGACCAGCGGAGAAAGGATTCGGCCGCGTCGCCGTACATCAACCATCCGATCGAAGTCGCCTGTCTGTTATGGACGGTAGGCGGCGTTCATGACGAAGCCGCGATTCTGGCCGCGATTCTCCACGACACGATTGAAGACACGGACACCACGCCGGAAGAAATCCGCACCCGCTTCGGCGACGACGTGCTCGGTCTGGTGCTGGAAATGAGCGACGACAAAAGCCTGCCCAAACAGGAAAGAAAACGCAAACAGATTGTCCACTCCCCCCGGTTGTCGCTGCGCGCCAAACAGATCAAGCTGGCCGATAAAATCTGCAACGTTCACGATATCGCTTTTTCCCCGCCGGAAGGCTGGCCGCTTGCGAGGAGAATCGACTACCTGCAATGGGCCCGGGAGGTCATCGACGGCCTGCGGGGCGCCAATGCATTGCTGGAAGAGCGCTTCGATGAAACGCTGGTGTTGGCCCGGCAAAAGCTGGCCTCGGAAAGCGATGGCAGCCCGTAATCACTTCACCGTCATCCCGACCACCCGGTAGTTGAATTCATAGTTGAGCGCTCCGCTCCAATCCTGTGCGAAGACGCTCTTGTAGCGGGTGCCGTAAACCGGCCCGACCGGCTTGCCGTAGGTATAAAACCAGTTCATAATCGGCGTGCCCGAAAATCCCAGAGCGATCCAGTAGGCGCCGGGCATCAAAACCGGCCTTTCCTTGTCGCTGAATTTGAAATCCACCCAGCGATAACCGGGCTTGCCGGAAATATCCTCCAGGCTGATCATCTGCGTCGTGTGCAAAATATCCCCGGGCTTGCCGTCCTGATCCTTGAAAATATCGACCCAGATCCAGCCCTCGCCTCCGAATTTATGCAGCGCCAGCCCCACCTGATCGATCGTCACCGGTTTGGCCAATTCCACAACCTGGGCATACTGCGTCGCGTTGGTGGTCACGTATTCCGATGTTTCCACCAGAAAGTTTCTCGACATTTCAAAGGAATCCTTGCCTTTGGCTTTGGTTTCGCGGGGAAACGCAAAATCCACATTTTCCGGATATTCCAGATTGCCGAAAACGAAAGGCATCTTGTACTCCCAGGCCTTTGGAGGCTTCACCGGGGGCACAGGCTTGGGCGGTTCAGGCACAGGCTTGGGCGGTTCAGGCGCAGGCACCGGCGGAACGGGTATGGGGGGCGCCGGAACAGGAGGTGTGGGAACCGGCGGGGCCGGTACCGGCGGTACAGGTGCAGGAGGAGTCGGTTTGGGCGGTTCAGGCGCGGGAACCGGCGGCGCGGGCACGGGGGGCGCCGGAACCGGAGGTGCGGGAACCGGCGGGGCCGGTACCGGCGGCGCGGGAGTTGGTTCGGGCGCGGCAGGAACCTCCAGACGGGCCAGAACATCAGGACCCAAGAGCAGATTCTTCGGGCCGTGCGCCTGACGCTGCGCCGTTACCTTGGTGGCATCGGAAAGGAAATTTCCGCCGATGGTTTCCTGCAGCGTCGGTTTGCTGCGCGCCCCGGCGCTCTGGGCCCAGCGGACCAGGCCGTCATTCTTTGTTTCGTTGTTGTCCACGCCGACTTCGATGCGCACAAAACGGTTGGAAATGAAAAACTGCATATTCTGCGGATCATAGGGAATCCATCCCAGATCGGGGTACCAGACTTCCACCCAGGAGTGCCTGCCCTGCCCCATCTTAAAGGTCAGTGTGCCTTTTTCCCAGGACACGTTAAACGGCTGGTTCATCGTGACGCCGTTGACAATCCGCACCGGCACCCCCGCATTGCGGAGGAGCGCCGCGGTCAGATGGGAATAGTTCTGGCAGTTGCCCCTGCCGGTGCGGAGCGCGTAGAGCGCATCGTACTGCGGCGGGGGGTTTACGTAACGGACATGGTCCACCACGTAGCTCACCACTTTCTGTACGGCTTCAAACTGCGTTTTCGACCCGCGGGTGAGTTTCTGCGAAAGTTCCCCAATGGCCGGATCATTGGTCTGCACCTGCTCCGAGGCCTGCAGATAGTCCTTCAAATTGCCGGGGACGGACGCGAGCGGAAAAGGCGCGACAGAGTCAATCGCTTTCAGACCGGTGCTCGTTTGCGCGTCAAACGACACCACCGCGTCAATGCTTTTCGGAACATCGGTCCAGGTTGCCTGAATGGTTTTATTGCCGCGGGCGTCCTTGAGCGTTTTTTTCTCCTGGGCGTCGGGGGTAAACGTTATTTTGAAATTGCTGATTTTCTGGCTGTAGGTTGGAGAATCAAAGCTGGACGGCTCGACAAAACTCATGACCAATTTTCTCATCGAATCGCCGGCCACGATCTGGTGCTGCAATTCATAGTGGATCGTCGAGTCCATCTCCCCCATGACCGTAAAGTTCTCGGCCGAAGCCGGCAAAGCGGCAAACAACAGCGATGCGATCAGTGCGGCTTTCAGACTTTTGAGCATAGCAGGTCTCCCCCGTCGGATATTTAAACGGCTCCATCATAAATGAGGTGCGCCGGGAATGTCAATAAAAACAAAATGTTCTTTTCTTTATTGAAATCAGACACTTAATTATCCCCGGCAAAAATATAATTGACAACAGACGGTTTATGAATAAGTTAGTCCCAAGTTGGATGCCGCAAAAGGCATTCCCGTAAGGAGGATACTTAATGCTGACAGTTACAGACAAGGCCTCGGAGGTCATCAAGGATTTTCTCAAGGACAAAAGCGCTGATGCGGCCATCCGCATCACCATGTCCATCGGTTGATCCGGGCCCTCTCTGGGCATGGCTCTGGACGAGCCGAAAAACGACGATGAAGTGATTGACGAAAAGGGAACAAAATTTGTCATTGAAAAAGACCTCTTCAGTCAGGCAAAACCGATTAACATTGATTTCATCACAACCCCGCAGGGAGCAGGCTTCAAATTGACATCGAGCCTCGCCGCGGCGGGGGGCGGCTGCGGTTCTTGCAGCTGCTGAACCACATTCCGGGGGAGAATTTTCTCCCCCGTTTTTTTGTATCATGACGACCCATCCTGCCACCCAACCGTTGATTGACGAAGCCGACCGCCTGCTCCGGCAGGGAAAATACGGCGAAGCCGTCGCCCTGCTGGAAGCATTTCACAGCCGCCACCCGGATCAGGAGCCCGTCCTGCTTCGTCTGGCCTGGGCCTCCTGGGACAGCGGCAACAAAAAACAATCCCTTGAATATTGGGAAATGCTGCTGGAGCGGGAACTGAAGCGCAGGGTTTTTACCGGTTTTGCCTATGATGAACTTGTGCGGATTTACAAGCAGGAAGCTCTTTTTGAAAAACTGGTCGCCGTCTGCGAAAAAGCCGTCGCCGTGCAGCCGGACGATGTCTGCCTTCTGACCGAACTGGGCAACGCCCAGCTTCAGGCAGGCCGGCCTTTGGAAGCCTGCCGTATTTTTGAAAAACTCACCCGGATCGAAGAAGACCATCCCGATTATTGGCGCCGGCTGGGCGAAGCGCTTTTTGCCGCCGGGCGCGCGCCGGACGGCGAAGCGGCCTTCCTGCGGGCCGGGAGCCTGGATCCGGAGCAGATGGACCGCTATTATTTCAGGATCGCGGATTTATATATGCGGGACAAACGCCATGACGAAGCGATGCGGTTTTTGAAGCGGTGCATTTCCTTCAATCCTTCACAGCCGCTGTATTCCTGCAGCCTGGGAGACGAACTGATCTCGCTGGGGCGCATCGATGAAGCCGAGGCCGTCTATGAAACCGCCGCGGCGCAGAGTCCTTCCGGCGCCTATTACAACCGTCTGGGAAACGCCCTGATGAAAGAAAAAATCTTCGACCGCGCGGCCTGCGCCTTTCAAAAAGCCGTTTCGCGCGAGGCCCTGCGGCCCTTTTACATCAACCTGGCCCGGGCTTATCACGAAATGGGACAACTCGACCAGGCCGCGGAAGCACTCCGGCAGGCCGACGCCGTAAGCGGAACCGTCTAAGCTTGATGAAGTCGAAAAAATGGTAAGTTTAGACGGCTTCGTAAAAAGCTCCGCAGGCAAGGCGCGCAAATCCAGAGGAATGAGGCGTGCTTCAACGGACGCCGCAATAAGCCTGCCGGGGGCGAAGGCCGGGAAAGGATGCAGCGCAACGCAGCATCCGGGCTTTTTACGAGGCCGTCAAGCTTTGCCCGCTTTGCGCAGGTTTTCCTTGTACACATGGTAAAAGCTTTCGTACTCGTCTAAAGCTTTCTTAAATACCTGGCCGATATCGGCAATCTCATTTTTATTGACAATCAGGTTGACGCTTCTGTTGTAGGCCATCATGTTGTCCATGGTCTTGAGCGACGCGCTGAGCAGCGTCACGAAGGTCTGCCGGCGAACGGTCATGGACAGGCCTTCCAGAAATTGCAGGACGCTGTTGGCCTGGCCTTCGGCCGTGTCAAAACTTTCATCCACAAAGATGGCGCTGAAAATATGAAACCGCATGAATTGAAGGGCTTCCCTGGCGGACTTCGCTTCCGCGACCGCATATCCCATGCCTTTCAGTTCGCTGATGATTTTATCCCGGACGGCGCCGTCCGACTCACAAACCATGGCGGTGTTCCCTTCCGGCGCGATGTACCCGAAAGGACGTCCTTCGGACATATCCCCCGCTTTTGCCGCTCTTTCTTCAGCCATTATCATCTCCTTCGCTTGAAATTCATGGCATCGTCATTTATTTCTTCTGCCAGGGAGGAACGCTGGCCTGGGGTTTGCCGTACGATTTGTCCACCTCCAGCTTCCCGATATCCGTGGTTTTCTCCCCACGGGCGTTCTTGATGGAGTCAATGCCCCGGTTGACGTTCGACTTGTTGGAGGCATAGGCTTTGGCCGTTTCTTCGGAAATCAGCCCCTTTGAATAGAGATCAACGATGCAGGTGTCGAACGTGATCATCCCGAACGCCTTGCTCTGCTCCATCACATCGTAAAAGGTCTTGCCTTCGGATTCGCCGTTCTGAATAATATCCTTCACCCGCAGATTCATTCCCAGCGCTTCGAAAGCCGCCACACGCCCTCCTCCCTCCTTGGGCAGGAGACGCTGACAGACAATCCAGCGGACCGTATCGGCCAGGCGGATGCGGATCTGATTTTCTTCTTCGGAAGGGAACATGCCCAAAATGCGGTTAATCGTGGAGCCGGCATCCACCGTATGCAGCGTGCTCAGCACCAGATGGCCGGTTTCCGCGGCGGACAGCGCGATTTCCACGGATTCGCGGTCGCGCATTTCACCGACCAGCACGACCTTGGGCGCCTGACGGAGCGCGGCGCGCAGTCCGCTGGAAAACGTGTCGAAATCCTTGCCCAGCTCCCGCTGGTTGATGGTCGCTTTCTTCTGCTGATGCGTGAATTCGACCGGATCTTCCAGCGTGATGATGTGGATGGATTTCTGCTCGTTGATTTCATTGATCACGGCGGCCAGCGACGTGGATTTGCCGCTGCCCGTGGAACCGGTCACCAGAACGATGCCGTTTTTTTCACCCGCAATGCTGTAAAAGGCTTCCGGCAGCTTCAAATCCGCACAGGACGGAATCTTCGTTTCCAGTTTCCGAAGAACGATCGAATAATGGCCGCGCTGGGAAAAAATATTCACACGGAACCGGGCGATTCCCGGCAGTTCGTAGGACAAATCGCAGGAGCCCGTGGCCACCAGATCATCGGTCAGGCGATGATCCTGGTTGATCAGGTTCAGCGCGAAGGTTTCCGTCTGAAACGGCGTCAACCGGGCAAAGGGCGGATCCAGATCGACGCCGGTCAACTGTCCCGACGATTCCACCTGAAAAGGCTTGTTTACCGTCAGGTTCAGGTCGGAAATATTGGGATGGGACGCCAGCATGTGCTCCAGAATATGATCGATTTCCTGTTTTCTCATAAACCCACCTCGCTTCGGTTATGCTTCGGTAAAGTCCGAAGGCGGACTTTTCAGAAGCGGACGGAATTTCGCCTTGTCGTTGGCCTTGTTGTAAGCCTCGTCGGGGCTGATCCACCCCTTGCTGACGTAATCCATAATCGCGTCGTCCAAAAGCTGCATGCCGTACTTTTTGCCGGTCTGCATCATGGAGGGGATCTGGAAGGTCTTTGCCTCGCGGATCAGGTTGCGCACCGCCGACGTGGCAATCAGAATTTCCAGCGCGGCGCAGCGGCCCTTGATGTCCACCCTCTTGAACAGCACCTGAGCGATGACCGCCCGCAGGCCGTCGGCCAGGGTCGAGCGGATCTGCGCCTGTTCGCTGGAGGGGAAGACTTCAATGATGCGGTCCACTGTTTTGGGCGCGCTGGTCGTGTGCAGGGTGCCGAACACCAGATGGCCGGTGGACGCCGCTTCCACGGCCAGGGAAATCGTTTCCAGATCGCGCAATTCGCCGACCAGAATGATGTCCGGGTCTTCACGAAGCGCCCCGCGCAGCGCCGAGCTGAATGTTTTGGTATGCACGCCGACTTCACGATGGTTGACGACGCAGCTCTGGCTCTGGTGGACGAATTCAATCGGGTCTTCCACGGTGATAATATGATCCTTGCGGGTGCGGTTCGCTTCATCGATGATGGCCGCCAGCGTCGTCGATTTGCCGGATCCGGTCGGTCCGGTCACCAGAACCAGTCCGCGCGGCAACTGCGCCAGCTTGGAAAGCACCGGGGGCAGCGCCAGCTGCTCGCAGGTCAGAATCTTGCTGGGAATTTCACGGAAGACGGCGGCAACGCCGTATTTCTGCTGGAAGAAGTTCGCCCGGTATCGGGCCAGCCCCGGAATTTCATAGGCAAAATCGACATCCCCTGTTTCTTCAAACACCTTGATCTTATGCTCCGGTGTAATTTCATACAGCAGCGCCTTCAAGCCGTCGTTGGTCAGAACATCGTACTTAATCCGTTCGAGATCTCCGCGCATTCTGATCACGGGCTGCTGCCCGGAAACCAGATGGAGATCGGATGCGCCCTGTTCATGCATGAGCTGAAAAAAAGCATCGATTTTTGCCATAAATATCTCCCGTCAATCGTTTTATTTTGAGAGCTTTGAAAAATGTCATTTCGAGGAGCGTGAGCGACGAGAAATCTTAAGGATGGCCGTTTGTTCAAGATTTCTCCCTTCGGTCGAAATGACAAAAATGGCCTTTATTCAAAGCTCTCATTTTGTCCTATGGTTTGATGGTCAAAACTGTTCTGTCAAACGGCTTATTTCCCGTCTGTACGACGCTTCCGATACTCTCCGGCACGGCTGCGAGTATAGGGAAAAGGCCTTGGTTTTGTCAAGAAAAGTTTGGAAAACGAAACGGCCTGCAGCGACGGGGTCCGGGCGCCACAGCGCCGACCAGCAGCAACGCAAAGTAAGGGAAGGGTCGGCGCATCAGCCGACCCCTCCTCAACGCAACTAATTCTTGACACTTGCGCAAACTTATGGATATGCTCCGCACGCTTTTTTGCCAGGCCGGGGATGTAGCTCAGCTGGGAGAGCGCGGCGTTCGCAACGCCGAGGCCAGGGGTTCGATCCCCCTCATCTCCACCAAGACCTCATCCAACGTAATCCAAAGAAATGCAAAAACCCGCATGTACAGCGGGTTTTTTGTGTGCAGATCTCCCTGGAGAGGGGAGCAATGATTTGTAACCGTTTCCTGGTTTTTTCTTTGCCTTTTCTTTTCCCTTCTGGTACGCTTTCGTATGTGAACAAAAAACAGCGGAAGACCCTTGCCGATATTTATGAAAAGCCGACACGCTGCGACGTTTCCTGGCGCGCGGTCGAATCACTATTCAAGGCAATCGGTGCCGATATTTTTGAAGGCAGGGGATCGCGTGTTTCTGTGGTTTTCGATCAGCGGGTGCTGGACATCCACAAGCCGCATCCGAGCGGGGAAATGAAAAAATACGCAGTCGAAAAAATAAGGGATTTCCTGGCCGTCATAGGGGTGAAGCCATGAGCAAAAATTATTTAAAATACAAGAAATATGTCGGGAGCGTGCAGTTTGACGCCGATGATCGGATATTTCACGGGCACGTCCTGGGCATCAATGATGCAATCAGTTTTGAAGGTTCGTCGGTGGAAGAGCTTGAACAGGACTTCAAGGCGGCCATTGAAAACTATTTCGAAACCTGCCGGAAAATCGGAAAAGAGCCGGAGAAGCCTTTCAAAGGCGCCTTCAACCTGCGCCTTGATCCGTCCCTTCATGAACTGCTCGTTGCCGGCGCTTTAAGCGAAGGGAAGACACTTAATGCTTTTGTAAAAGACGTCCTGAAGAAGGCCGTTTCTGTGACACATGCATGATATAGGCGTTATTTTGGGGTCACTTTTGGGGGTATGTCAAAAAATAGTTACCGTGAACATTATTTATTTACGATGACTTACGTGTTGAGCTCGATCCCCCTCATCCCACCAGGTCATTATCCAACATCATCCAAAGAGATGCAAAAACCCGCATGTACAGCGGGTTTTGTGTTGCTTATTGTTCTGATATGCCAAACGCTGCTTTTTGAAGAAGACGGATTTAATAGGATATTTCGCTTTTCTTTTTGTCTCATATGAATTAGAATTGCAGGCACAAATCGGAAAAAGCCAAATCATACACAATTAATCGTTAAGCATATTGTAATGAAGGAGCAATAATACCACGTAACCCATCGCACCACCCGATCGCAGCGCTAGGCGTTGCTGCGGGCGAGCTTTTCGTTGAGCCCCAAAGGAGACACCTGTTTGTTCCCGAAACCGCACTATTCCTGCTTTGCGGATCACGTGATGACTTGCCTGACAATCCGCTCAAGTCGGACCGGGGACTGTCGCGCCGGTGATGCGGCTCGTTCGGCAAGCGATAGTAGAAATATGAATGATTTTATGCTAATTGATAATCATGATTACAAAAGTCGTTCGTAAAAGCAGTCTTCATGATTTCCAGTCAGACAGGATCAATCTCGCGTACTGGTTAAGCCGGCCTGTGGAAGAACGTCTTGCAACCGTCGATTATCTGAGAAAGCAATATTATGGAAGCACAGAAAGACTTCAAAGAGTTGCTCGAGTTATTCAACGGGCATAAAATTGAATATATGATTGTCGGGGCTTATGCCCTTGCATACCATGGAGCGCCTCGTTTTACCGGCGACATTGATATTTTGATTAAACCTTCGACCGAGAACGCACAGAGAATCTTATGTGCTTTGGCTGAGTTTGGTTTTGGCGCCCTGAATCTGACCATTGAAGATTTTCAAAATCCTGATTCTGTTGTACAGCTTGGCGTTCCTCCGGTCCGCATTGACATCATGACTTCAATAACCGGAGTCCCATGGGAAAAGGCTGATAAGGGGAAGGTAAAAGGTTTATACGGAGATATTCCTGTTCACTTCCTGGGCAGAAAAGAATATATAGCCAATAAACGGGCAATGGGTCGAAAGAAAGATCTGGCGGATCTTGAATCTCTTGGCGAAGAATAATCTTTAATAAGAGTCGCACAAAAGCAATTCTATCCTGCCCGCGTCAACCGCGAATTTTTTTCCGCGGATTTCCCTTACCCAGCCTTGAATGCTGCGGGCAGATTTCGGAGGAGCCCGGCTCGTAAAGGCGGCACACCGCAGGTCTTGTTTCATGGATGGCGCAGAAGTACCGCTCGCCGTCGAAAGCAAAAAAACGGCAGCCGGCAAGCGGGGTTCCCGACTCCCTCGACATCAGACGGTCCCCCTCCCAGAACGCCTGCCCCCTTTCCAGGACCTCCAGGATATCGTCCCTTCCTTCGGCTTTCCATCGCCGGATGTCTTCCTCCGTCGCGTAGGCCGTGAAATCGGCCAGGCAACAGCGGCCGCAGCGCAGGCATTCCATGGGTTTTGTGTTTTTCATCCTTTCCGCTTTCCCGGCTCGGAAAATATCACCGGCCCGGACATTTGTAAATTCATTCTTGGAATTCCAAAAGAAATATGTTTAATGAGCACCCCTGAAAGGAAAAAGAAATGCTCAAATCTTCCGAGGCGTTGGACATAAAACCTGACAAAATTCCTGTTGTTTTGCTCTACAACGTCGATCCGGACTGGACGGATGCCGAAAAAGAAGAAGTGGTCGGTCAGTCCACGAAGCTCGGCCTGGCGCTCATCGAGTCCGGCTATCCGACGGTTTTTGCTTCAATTGCCGACGACGATCTCGAAGGCTGTCTGGGCCGCTTTGATCCCGCCTCGCACATCGTTTTTAACTGGTGTGAAAGTCTGCCGGGAATTTCCCACAGCGAGTGGCTGGTAGCCAAGCGGCTCGAGGCGATGGGCTTCACCTTCACCGGCGCGGGCTCAGAAACCCTGGCGCTTGCGCAGGACAAGGCCGCCGTCAAAGCTCTGCTCGACGCGGCCGGCATCCCCACGCCCGCCTGGCGCATCTTTCAGGCCGGCGAAGCCGTCCGGTGGGAAAGGTTCCCCGCAATCGTCAAGCCGGTCAACGAACATTGCTCCGCAGGCATCAGCCGTGATTCCGTCGTCCTCAACGCGGTGGAACTGGCGGGGCGCATTCCATTTATTCTGGAGACCTACCGGCAGCCGGCTCTGGTGGAAGATTTCATCGACGGGCGCGAATTTCACGTGTCGGTCTGGGGCAACGAAATCCTCACGGTGCTGCCTGTTGCGGAAATGGATTTTGCATTTTTCAAAGACATCCGCGACCGCCTCTGCGGCCATGATGCCAAATTCATTCCGGGCTCCGATGCGTACGAAAAAATCGAAACAAGGCTGCCCGCGCCTCTCGACCCCGAAGAAAAGACGGCGCTAGAAAACGTATGCTGCGATGCCTACCGGGCGCTGGGCTGCCGGGATTACGCCCGCATGGATGTCCGGCTGCGGGACGGTGTTTTTTACATCCTGGACATCAACCCCAATGCGGACATCAGCCACGACGCCAGCATGGCCTGCGCCGCGGAGGCGGCCGGCATCAGCTATGGACAGATGGGCGGCGCCATTGTCCGGATGGCCGCCCGCCGCCATCCGGTTTTTCGACAATTGACTATAACATCTTGATTTCCAATAGAAATGGCTGGCGCTGTTGAAAAAAATCCCACCTGGAAGGGCAAAGATGATATAAGGGCTCACTAAAAAAGAGTCCCGCAGGGAGTTGACGTGACGAAAAGCCGGAAAATCAAAAGTCTTATACAGAAACAGCTCTTGATCCTGGACGGAGCGACGGGCACCGAGCTGCAGAAAAGAGGATTGCCCGCCGGGGTCTGTCCCGAAATCTGGTGTCTGGAAAATCCAACGGTGATTCAGGATATTCACGCCTCCTATGCCAAAGCCGGCGCCCAAGTGGTTTACACCTGCACGTTCGGCGCGAACCGTTTCAAGCTGAAGCAATTCGGCGTGAAGAAAGACGTTTGTTCGGTCAACCGGGAACTGGCGCGCCTGGCGCGGCTGGCCTGCGGCAAAAAAGCGCTGGTGGCCGGCGATATCGGACCCACCGGCTTGTTTATCGAGCCTTTCGGTCCGCTGGCCTTTGAAGAGGCGGTCGATGCGTTTAAAGAACAGGCGCGCGGCCTGATCGACGGCGGCTGCGATCTGATCGTGATCGAAACGATGATCGATATTCAGGAGGCGCGCGCGGCCCTGCTGGCGGTAAAGGAGCTTGCGGACATTTTCACCATCGCTTCCATGACATTTGAAAACGACGGGCACACACTGGGCGGAACGCCGCCGGAAGCGGCGCTCATTACCCTGCAGAGCCTGGGCGCCGATGCCGTAGGCTGCAATTGCTCCACGGGTCCCGAACAAATGGCCCGATCCATCGCCGCCATGAAGCCCTATGCGACGGTGCCGCTGGTGGCCAAACCCAACGCCGGTCTGCCGCGGCTCGAGGGATTAAAAACCGTTTTCGACATGGATGCCAAAACTTTTGCCGCTTCCGCCAAAAAGCTGATCGCAGCGGGCGCCAACCTGCTGGGAGGCTGCTGCGGCACGACGCCCGCCCACATCGCGGCGCTGGCCGGGGCTGTCGGAAAAAGGAAGCCGGCAAAGCCCCGTCGGACATCGCTCGCGGCGCTTTCCTCCGCCAGAAGCCATCTCCCGCTGGACGAGGATCAGCCCCTGCTGGTCGTCGGCGAAAGGATCAATCCCACCGGCAAGAAGGCCCTGCAGCAGGAGTTGATGGAAGGCAAACTGTCCATCATCCGCCAGATGGCGCAGGAGCAGGAAATCCAGGGAGCATCTCTTTTGGACGTCAACATCGGAGTGCCGGGCATTGACGAAGTCGCAACGATTAAAAAAGTGATCGGGCTCCTCGCCGCGACCACCCGCCTGCCGCTGGTCATCGATTCGTCGAGGGTGGAAACCATCGAGGCGGCGCTTCGCCTCTATCCGGGCCGGATGCTGATCAATTCCATTTCCGGCGAAAAGGAAAAACTCGCCAGGCTTCTGCCGCTGGCCGCGAAATACGGCGCAATGTTCATTTTGCTGCCCCTCACCGACGGCAACATCCCGAAGACGGCCCCAAAGCGCCAGGCGGTCATCCGCTCGATTTATGCAAAAGCGCAGAAGGCCGGGATGACCAAAGAGGATATTATTGTGGACGGGCTGACCATGGCGGTTGCCTCCGACAAAGACGCGGCCCGGGAAACGCTGGCCACGGTGGCCTGGTGTAAAAAGACTTTTAAAAGCAGAACGGTTCTCGGCCTGTCCAATGTTTCCTTCGGAATGCCGGGGCGCCCCTGGCTCAACGCCGCGTTTTTGGCCATGGCGCAGTACTGCGGGCTTTCGATGGCCATTGCCAATCCGGCCGGCGTGGAATTCATGAACGTGAAAAAAGCGGGAGACGCTCTTGTCGCCCGGGAAAAGGCGCCCCTCTTATTCATCCGCCATTTTTCCGAACAGGCACCTGCGGCGCCGCAAACCGCTTCGGCGCAAATGTCCCCGGAGGAAAAAGTCACCGCGGCTGTTCTCGACGGCGATCGGGACCGCATCGTCTCTTTTGTCGAAGCGCTCCTCCAGGCCGGACTTCCCGCCTCCCGGATCGTCGATGAGGTGCTGATTCCGGCCATTGTGCGGGTGGGGAACCTGTACGAAAAGAAGATTTATTTCCTGCCGCAGTTGATGGCCGCGGCGGAAACGATGAAAAAAGCCCTGGCCCTGCTGGACCCGTATCTGAAGCAAAAAGCGGCCGCGGAAAAAGGCAAAGTTCTGCTGGCAACCGTCCGGGGCGATATTCACGACATCGGCAAGAATATCGTCGCGCTGCTTTTGAGAAATTACGGATATTGCGTTATTGATCTGGGCAAAGACGTTCAGGATCAGGCAATCATCGAGGCGGCCCAAAAGGAAAGGCCGGACGTGATCGGACTTTCCGCGCTGATGACCACGACGATGGTCCACATGAAGGAGATCATTTCGCTTGCCCGCGCTAAGGGAATCCGGACGGACTTTCTCGTCGGCGGGGCCGTGGTGACGCAGGCGTATGCCGAATCCATCGGCGCATCCTTCGCCAGAGACGGCGTAGCCGCCGTCAAAGCGGTGGAGCAACTGATCAACAAATAATGGTTATGACGACGGAAACATTCAACAGGTTTTTGAGCATTGGCGCATCGGTCGGACTCCACGCCCTGGCGGCGGCCGTCCTGATTTTCGGCCTGTCCGGCCCGGCAACGATCCCGGAGATGACGGGCAGACTTGATGTAGTCTGGGCATCCATCGCTTCCGGCAAGGACGCTTCTTCGTCGCCTGCCCCACGGGTCGGGCAAAAGAAGCCTTCCGCCGCGGAGGGCCGGTCTTCCGCCACAGGGGAAATGCAGACCGCGCAGAATTTCCAGCCGGAGTTCTCCACAGCCGTTTCGGCCGATGAAAAAGCCGCAGCCGATGCCGCAACAACGTTCTTCGGAACCCCAAAGGCGGTCTATGCGGAAGCGCCCGGCCACGGGTTTGCATCCGATGCCGCAAGAGCGCAGGCGGGCCCCGTTGCGCAGCCGGTCGTTTCCAACGCCTACCCCCGATACCGCGAGAACCCGCCGCCCGGTTATCCGGAAACGGCCCGGCAAAGGGGTTACGAGGGCGTGGTGCTGGTCGCGGTTGAAATCCTGACGGACGGACGCGTGGGCAAAGCCGTCGTCCGGCAGTCATCCGGCTATGCCATTCTGGACCACACCGCGGTTGCCGCGGTCAAAGACTGGAAATTCGTGCCGGCTAAAAAGTCCGGCGTTCCTTATAAAACATGGGCGGAACTGCCCATCAAATTTGTCATCCACGAGAATACCCGCTCGTAATATCATCCGGACCGGAGGAAAATATGATGTCCATGGATCAAAGCACCGCTAAAAAGCGCCTTGGAAAAATCATCCTGGAGCGCTCTTTCAAATACAGCGACAACCCGCCTTTTACGCTGGCGTCGGGCCGTCAGAGTAATTTTTATTTCAACTGCAAACCGACCACGCTGGACCCGGAGGGCATGAATCTGATCGGCGAGATTGTTTTTGACATGCTGAAGGACGCGCCGGTCACCGCGGCGGGAGGACTGACGCTGGGCGCCGACCCGATCGCCAACGCCCTGGCCGTGATTTCCTTCCAGAGGGGCAAACCGATCAAATCGTTCATCGTGCGCAAAGATGTCAAGGCCCACGGCACGAAAAGCGCCATCGAGGGGAACGTCGCGGCCGGCGAAAGGGTTGCGATCATCGACGATGTCATCACCACGGGCGGCTCGACGATCACCGCCATCGAACAGGCCCGCCGCGCCGGTCTGGTGGTGGACCGGGTGATCACGCTGATTGACCGCGAGGAAGGCGGGCGGGAAAACATCCTTCAGCGCGCAGACTGCGTTGAGTCCGTGTTTACGCGGACGCAAATCATGGCGCTGCGCGAGGAAATCCTGTCGGGACAGCAGCGGACATGAAAAGAAGCCTTTTGTTCCCCTTTTTCCCGCTGTTGGCCGCGCTGCTGTTCTTCTGTGCCGCCGTTGAAGCGGCCGTCATTCCCGTCACCAAATTCCGTTCCGCGGATCTGCCGGGCGGAGCGCCCCCCGGATGGGCGCTGGAGAAAAAAACCGGCGCGCCGTCCCTGAAAATCTCCAAGGAAGGCGACAACTATTATCTGCATCTGCGGTCGCAGGGCAACTCGTCCTTCGGCGTGCGCACATCGGCGCGCGTCAACGTGAAAGACTTTCCGATTCTTTCCTGGCGTTGGAAAGTCGAAAAAATGCCCGTCGGCGGCGACGTCCGCAAAAAAACAGCCGACGATCAGGCGCTCCAGGTCTATATTGCTTTCAAAGAAACCGGATTTCCGGCCGTGCTGAACACGCCGGTCGTAGGCTATATCTGGGACAATGAAGCACCCAAAGGATGGAGCGGACGCAGCACACAGATCGGCGGCGACAAAATGCGCTACATTGTTTTGAGGAACAAAACGGACAAAATCGGCCAGTGGTACACGGAGCGCCGCAATCTGTATGAAGACTACAAAAAACTTTTCGGCGACATCAACGGGGGCGAACCGCTCGGCGTCACCACCGGCCTGCAAATCCACATCAACACCCAGCGAACCAGAACGCCCGCCGAAGGCCTGATCGGCGAGATCTACTTCAGCAGCGAGACGAAGGACGTCGTGGTGACGGAAGCCGCCAAGGAGAAAATGGTTGCCGCAACCCCCGTGCTCTCCAGCCCCAGAGGGAAAGCGCTGCCCGTGGCCGGCTTCGACGACGATTTCAACCGCCCGGGCTGCGTCAACATCCGCATCGCCTTCGACACCAATTCCACGCAGGTGGACGCCATCCCGAAAAGCAGCGTGCAAACGATTATGGAATATCTGGTGAAGCATCCCGAAAACACGCTCGTCATCACCGGTCATACGGACAGCGTCGGTTCCGACGCCTTCAACCTGGAGCTGTCGAGGCGGCGGGCCCAAAGCGTCAAACAATATCTGGTCGAACAATACGCCATCGACGAACATCGCCTGATCATCCTGGGCGCGGGCGAATCGCGCCCGATCGCCGACAACGACACGCCGGAAGGCCAGGCGCAAAACCGCCGCGTGACGATTCAGGATTGTCCGCGGTAAAAATTTTTTTCAAGGAGCGTCCCGTGACACCCATCCATGTATTGCAGCCGAGTCTGCACAGCGGCGATGTCGTCCAGGGGTTTATCGTGTTGCGCGTCGAAGTCATCGAATCGATGCGCTTGACCGCCTATGAAATGGAGCACCGCAAAACCGGCGCCAAAGTGCTGCATCTGCACGCCATGGACCGGGAGAACCTTTACGCCATCGGCTTCAGGACGCCGCCCGCGGATTCCACGGGCCTGCCCCACATCCTGGAGCATTGTGTGCTGGCCGGCTCGGAGAAATATCCGCTGAAGGACGCCTTCAAAGAACTGATTCGTTCCAGCATGCAAACCTTCATCAACGCCTTCACGTACCCGGACAAAACCCTTTACCCGGTAGCCAGTCAGATCAAGGCGGATTTTTATAATCTGGCGCGCGTTTACACGGACCTTGTTCTGCATCCCCGCCTGCTTCGCGAAACCTTCCTGCAGGAAGGCCATCATCTGGAATTTGCAAAGCCCGGCGATCCCGAAAGCGATCTGATCATCTCCGGCATTGTTTACAATGAAATGAAGGGCGCCTATTCATCGCCCGATTCGCTGATGTATAAGGACATTCAGCAAAATCTTTATCCGGACACCGTGTATGCCCTGGACTCCGGGGGCGACCCGGACATCATTCCGACGCTGACCTATGAACAGTTTCGGGATTTCCACCGCAAATACTATTCGCCGACCAACGCGCGCTTTTTCCTCTATGGGGACATCCCCACCGCGGACCATTTGGAATTTCTGGCCGAAATGCTGGCCGGCTTCGAGCGGGTGGAGGTGGATTCGTCCATCACAAGCCAGCCTTTCTTTTCCGGTCCCCGGCGGGTTGCCGGCGTCTATCCCATCGATCCGGATGAGCCTTCGGAGAAGAAAACCAACGTCAATCTGGCCTGGATGCTCGCGGAAAACAAAGACTTTGAAACGGCGCTTACGCTGTCCATTCTTTCCGGCCTGCTCGTGGGCAGCGCCGCGTCGCCCCTGCGCCGGGCGCTTGTCGATTCGGGGCTGGGAGAAGATCTGTCGCCCGTGTCCGGCATCGAATCCGATCTCAAGCAGATGATGTTCTGCGCCGGTCTGCGCAACATCAAAAACGCCGACATCCCGAATGTTGAAAAGCTGATCCTCGACACCCTGCAAAAGATTGTCGCCGAAGGATTCGACCCGGAACTCATCGAGGGCATCCTGCATCAGGTCGAATTTCACGGCAAGGAAATTTCCCGCGGCTCCTACCCTTACGGGATTACGCTGATGGGCGGCGTTTTTCAGACCTGGCTCTACGACGGCGATCCCCTGGTCGGCCTCGATTTCTCGCGCGTGATTGAAAAGATCCGCCTCCTCCTGAAAGACGATCCGCAGATCTTCCAGAAAGTGGCCCAACAATGGCTGGTGGACAATCCGCATCGCCTGCTGGCGGTGATGGAGCCGGATCCCGATTTCAACCGGAAGAGCGAAGCTGAATTAACGAAGAAGATGGCCGCGCTCAAAGCCGGTTTGTCGAAAGATCAGCTGCGGGCAATCGACGAGCAGGCGGCGCGTCTGAAGGCCTTTCAATCCGAGGAGGATTCATCGAAGGCCCAGGCAAGCCTGCCCAAACTGAAAATGGAAGACCTTCCCCGGCAGGTGGAAACGGTTCCGACCCGGCACAAAACTCTGGCCGCGACCCCCGCGCTGGCGCATGACCTGTTTACCAACGGCATAGCCTATGTCGATCTGGCGTTTGACACCGCTTCGGTTCCCGAAAGCCTGCAGATCTACCTTCCGCTTTTTGGCAAAATCGTAAGCGGCATGGGCGCGGCGGGTCTGACCTACGACGAGATGGCCAAACGCATCGCCCTGCAGATGGGCGGATTCGGCTATGACCTGTCTTCCGGTCTTTCCGTGGACGCGGCCCGGGTCTGGCAGAAAATGGTCTTTTCCTTCAAAGCGCTCTACCGCAATGTTCCGCAGGCTGTCCGGACCGTCCGCGACATTCTCTGCTTTGGGGATTTGAACGATGAATCGAGAATGCGTGATTTAATCGCCGAGCGGAAAAACAACCTGATCGCCTCCGTCGTTCCTTCCGGACACGTTTTCGCCAAACGGGCGGCGGCGGCAGGGCTGACGCTGCCCGCCTATCGCGATGAGCAATGGCACGGCCGGACGCAGCTGCGATTTGTCCAGCGGCAGGCGGAGGGCTTCGACGCCTCCAAAAAGCCCCTGCGCGAAAAGCTGGAGCAGCTCAGGGAAATCCTCTTCACGAGGCAAAACCTGACGGTCAACATGACCGCCGATGCAGACGGCCTCACGCTGGTGGAAACACCCATCGGCGAACTTCTGGAAAGCCTGCCGGCCGGCCGTCGGAGCGAAGAACCCGAAAGGCCCACGCTTGCGCCCGTCCGCACGGGCATCGCGGTTCCCACCCAGGTTTCCTATGTGGCCTCGGCGATGAAAGCGCCCGCCTACACCGATCCGTCCTCCGCGCTGATCATGCTGGCATCGCGGGAACTATCCAACACGTATCTGTACAAACATATCCGCGTGCAGGGCGGCGCCTACGGGGGAATGTCGTCTTTCGACCCGTCGCAGGGCATATTCGCATTTCTGTCCTATCGCGATCCGCACATCGTGGAGACGATGAATGTTTTTGAGGCCGCGCAAAAATATTATTCCAAAAACGAAATGACAAAAGACGATTTGGAAAAGGCCGTGATCAGCGCGCTTGGCGCGCTGGACAAGCCCCTCGATCCTTCGGGGCGCGGTTATGTCGCCCTGTTCCGGCATTTCAGCGGCGCGACCGACGACCTGCGCCAGGCCTTCCGGGACCGGCTTACTGCCGCAACGCCCAGTCAGGTGCGGGACGCCCTGTCCGACTATTTTGAAAAAGCCTCGCCATCCGGCTCGGTCGCGGTTTATTCCTCGCAGGAAAAACTGGAAGAAGCCAACCGGCGTCTGGAAAAGAAGCTGAAACTGGAAAAATTGTCGGAAGCATAGGGGAAAAGGCTGAAGGCTGAAGGCTGAAGGCTGAAGACTGACGTTGGTTTTCAGCCTTTGAGACCGCTTTGAAAAATGTCATTTCGAGGAGCGCGAGCGACGAGAAATCTAAAGATCCCTCATTGCATTCGGGACATGGATTTCTCCCTTCGGTCGAAGGAACAAAAATGGCGGTTATTCAAAGTTCTCCCTTTATTTGGAGCTGTTTAATGACAGATAACAACAAGGTCGGCACGTTGATCAACTGTTTGTTCTGCGGACACTTCTACCTGACGGGCCGGGCGGAGACTCCCTACGGCTGCCGGGCACACGGTTTCACGACGTTCCGCATGCCTTCCGTGGACGTCTTCGGGGCTTCAGGCGAGGACTGCGCGCTGCTGGTCCGCAGGGAACCGGGCGAACACACGCACGACAAATGCCTCCCCGGGAGAAAGGAAAGGAAAGAGAATATGAATATCTCACAATGGCTGGATCAGAAAGAATCCCAGGGCTTTGATGTGTCCCGCGCAGTCCTGCCCGAAGAGCTGGAGCGCGAAGAAGAGCCGGATGAGACACTTTACTTCAAGGAAATCCGTCCTTGCAGCGTTTTGTGCACGGGTGATCATCCCTTTGCCACGGTCGAGCGATTCGGCCGCTGGTACCGCAGCCGGGGACGGGAAAAGGAAAAAGGACCGCACACCGGCAAACCGCCGTGGTGGTTTTTCACCCGGGACAGAGACCTTGCCTTGCAGACGGCAAAATCCCGCATCGAAAAATAAAGAGCGCCGGACGTCTGATCCGGCGCTCTGCCGTCTTAGCCGGCCAATCCGCCTCTTATGAAAATAATTCCGAAATGCTTCCCGAGACAACCTTTGTGCCCGCCGGCAACGGTTCGGCCCCACAGACAGGCAGAAAGATTTTGAAGGTGAGTTTGCCCGCCTCTTTGTTTTCCGCCGCGGCGCATCCGCCGTAAACGGAAAGAATGGCTTCTGCCGTGGACAGGGTTCGGAAAACGGCGCTTTCGCCCCGGTCCGCCGGAGGGCTTCCTCTGCCTTCGATTTCAACACACGCATAGGCGGGCCCTGCGACGCGTGAAAAAAAGTCCTGATCCGGAAGGGTTTCCGTTCCAACCGTTCCCGCACGAAAAGATAAGGCAGCCGGCGCCCCTCCGAAGAATTCCCCTGCCCCTTTGATCAGGTTGACCAAAACCTGCTGCAGCAGGTCGGGGCTGATACGGACTGACGGACCGCAACGGGGCAGATCGGTTTCCATCCGCGTGTTGGGCGGAACCATCGCCCGGAAAACAGGCAGAAACCGCAAACAGGCCCCGGATATGTCCAGCGGCGCTTGCCCGGATGCGCCGTAGCCCAGACAAAAACCCATACTGCCTGTCAGCCACCGGCAGATCTCCGCCGCCTGACAGGCGGACTTCATGGCTTCGGTAAGCAGCCGGAAAGGCTTTCCATCCTTCGGCAGTTTATCCATCGCCATCTCCATATTGAGCAGAATCCCGACAAAATGATGATTGAAAAGATGAGCCATCCCCGATGCCATGGCATGGGAAGGATCGGTTTTCTGAAACGGTTGGTCGGCCTTAACGACGTCTGTACCCTTTGCGTGCTTTTGTTTGAATTCAACTGCCTGATGAAGCGCCTCCATAAGTTTCCGGGTTCCTCTTCGCTTTTACGATCTTTTCATAAGATGGATTGCAGATGGGCGCGAAGATTGACTTTCGTGTTCCGCAGATCCAATTTCTTGCGAATATTGTTGCGATGCGTCGCAATCGTGTTTGCCGACGTGTTGAGGATATCGGCAATTTCTTTGGTCCCTCTCCCGCTTCGGATCAGATCGGCAATTTGGATTTCCTGCGGGGTGAGATTCGAATGGGTGAGAAGCAGGCTGGTCACAAACGAAGACAAAACATCCTTCAGGCTGTTCTCCAGGCCCTTCAGGTGTTTTCGCTGCCCGGCGTTCAGGTTCGACGCCCGCAGCTTCTTCAGATGAGGGATGACCAGATCCTGAAGGTTGGCCTTCAGCTTATCCTCCACAACATTTTGCGCTTCATTCCCGGAATGGATGAATACGCTCACGAACGGATTGGTTTTCTCCGGATTTTCAGCCAAAAGCCTGCGCTTGTTTTCGTCTTTCTTCTGTCCCGGCATATCAAAAGCCGTCCCCACGAGGCAGGTTGTATTGCGATAGACGACCCGTCGGGAATTGAAAAATAACGCCCGGCGCGTCCCGTCTTTAAAAACGATATCCACTTGAGAAGCATGCTCGCCGAGGCGAAAAATCTTTCCTATTTCTTCAGTGATCACGATGCGCTGGGACTCGTCAAGAAAGTCCAGGACCGACATTCCCTGAAGCTCTTCATGGGAAAGGCCGGACGCCGTCCGGAAGTTGTCGTTCCAGAGGACCAGTCTTAATTGCTGATCCATCACGTAAAACCATCCGGGAAGGCTCTCGATAATTTTTTTGTTGAAGCCGCCTTCTCTGAACCATGGATTACGGGCCTGGTTGAAATCCAAAACCGGAAAAGGCAATGAGTCTTTTCCGTCAGAAATGAAGGCCTCCTCTGCCGGGTTTCCGTCTTCGCAGGACGGTATGTTTTTCATCGCGGTTGAAATCTCTCCTGAAAAAAGCTCCTTTTTCTTACAACCGTCGCGGCAATAAACTTCGGCCGCCAGGATTCCGCGTGCCGGAAAGTTCGACGTTTTCCCGGCAAGAAATTATTGGGGCAAATAAAACCGCCTATGGAAACACTTGTCAACGAGAGAGATTAATGAAATTTTATAGAGATATTATGTATGGAATATACATGGTAATAAATTTTGTTTTTGAGAAAAAGGAAACAAGAAATCGGAGGCGTCGCCCCGATAGGAATGCTTCAAGGTGTTTCGTATCTTATTGTTATCATAAATAAATATCTTAATGGTTGCTTTTTTTGCCCCTGGAAATCACGGTTTTGCGCTACCGGTCATGCGGCTTGGAATCAGCATGATCTGCGCGTTGGGCATTTGCTTTTTCAGCTCTGTCTCCAGCCGGTCCTTCAATCGGTAAACCGTTTCCACTTTCGCGTCGCCTGCAAACTCCAAAAAGATCTCGATGAAGGTATGGCTTCCCGAACGGCGCGTGCGGACGCCATGGATCTGGTCGTAGGCGTCAAAGTTGGCGATCAGTTCGCGCAGAATAATCAGCATGTTGTATTCATCGAGGCTGCGATCCAGCAAATCGCTGATCGACCCGGAGAAAACATCGTAAATCGATTTGATGATGCTGATCATCAGAATCGTCGTCGCGCAGACATCCAGGTAGCGCGTCCAGGGAGCGCCGGAAAAAGCGAGCGAAATGCCCACCGCCAGAATGATCAGCAGGTCTTCCAGCGCACCCATCCTCGCCATGCGCCACATGGAGCTGAAAATGGGCGAGTGCTCCCTTTTGCTCAGCATGTAGTTGCGTATCCAGAGCCAGGTTGACGCGATAAAGGAGGCGAACGTCAGCAGCATGGCCACCAAACCGCCGTGCTGTTCGGCAGGATGGAGAATCTTGGACACGGTTTCATAGCCGACAAACAGAGCGGCCAGCAGCATGGTGGTTCCGACCACAATGCTGGAGATGGTTTCCATGCGACCCAGGCCGTAGGTGTTGAGCAGATCTGTCCCGCGCGACATTCGCCGGACGGTATAAAGCGAAAGGCCGGAAGCCAGAGCGCCCGTAAAGGCGATCACGAAATTGGCAATAAAGACGATGGAATTGGACGTCAGGATGCCGATCATGGAAACGCCGACGGTGTAAATCTCCATCACCATCATCAGCATCAGCAGGCGGATTTTTGTCGAATTGGAAACCGCAGCCGAGAGTTCGCTCATGCCTTTAGACTTTCTCCTTTACCTTTATGAAATTCCCTTCAAAACGTCTCGATCGAATCCTGCGCCCTGCCAGGGTTTCAACCGGTTATCACAGCCGATTTTTCCCGGTGGCGCGCCAGCGCAAGCTCCACCAGACGATCCAAGAGAGCGCTGTAGGAAAGGCCGGTGGCCTCCCAGAGCTTGGGATACATGCTGATGCCGGTAAATCCGGGCAGCGTGTTGATTTCGTTGAGATAAAACGCGCCGGTCTTTTTATCCAGGAAGAAATCCACGCGCGCCATGGAATTGCAGTTCAGCGCGCGGAAGCCGAGGACGGCGCATTTGCGGATGGCGGCCGCCAAGCGCGCCGGGATTTTCGCCGGAATGTTCATCTTCGCGCCCTCGGGGTCCAGATATTTGGCCTCGTAGGAATAATACTCATGCGTGGGCAGAATTTCACCCAGCACCGACGCCCGCGGGTCTTCATTGCCCAAAACGGCGCATTCGATCTCCCGGCAGTCGATGCCTTTCTCGATCATGATCCGCGTGTCGAACCCAAAGGCATAATCCACGGCGGGGGCAAGGTCTTTTTTGACTTTCACCTTTTTGATTCCGACGGAAGAGCCGGTGCGCAGCGGTTTGACAAAGACGGGCATTTCAAGGCGCTTCAGCGCCCCGCGCAGAATTTTTTGCGGCCGGGCCAGCCAGTCCGAACGGCTTACCGTGATCCAGGGCACGACGGGAACCCCCTCCTGCGCGAGCAGACGCTTGGCGACGTCCTTGTCCATGCCGATGGCGGAACCGGCGACATCCACCCCCACATAGGGAACCCGGGCCAGCTCCAGGAGCCCCTGCATGGTTCCATCTTCTCCGTACGTGCCGTGGAGGACGGGAAAGACCAGATCCACGACAACCTTCTTTCCGCGGGAATCCATATCGTACAGGTGCAGCCGGTTTCGGTCTTCAAAATGATTGACCAGCCAGGCGCCCTTTTTTTTCAAAGAAAGAATTCTGCCGAAGTCTTTGTCGGCGATGATTTCCGGCCGGTCCTGAACATACCAGCGTCCGTCGCGGTCAATGCCGATCGCAACCACATCGTATTTGGTCTTGTCCAGCGCCGCAACAACGGAAGCCGCCGAACAAAGCGATACGTCATGCTCGCCCGATCGTCCGCCGTACAAAACGCCGATGGTCAATTTGGACCGCCGTTGATTCTTTCCAGCAGGCTTCATGTGTTTCCCTCTAATACGTGTAGGTAACGGCGGACCCGGCGGAGAACCGGTCCGTGTACTGGCCCTCGATCTGGAGGCCAAATCCCCTGCCCAGCCCGACGGCAACGCCGAAAAACCCGCCGACCGCGGATGCATTCTTCAAAGACGTCTTTTCGGCGCCGGACTGGATTCCCGGAACGGAGCCGGATAAATAAGCGTCCGCTTCCGTATAATATACAAAAGGCCCGGCATACAATTGAATTCCATAAGGGACTGACGCCTGAACGCCGATGCCGAAATTGACGTCCCAGAGATACTTCACCTTCATATCGGCCGCAAAAGGGGCCCCGCCGCTGGTTCCGCCAGTTTCATCGGTGAAATTGCTGAAGTTGCAGCTTCCCTGCACAAAGGCGCCGACGCCGAAGACGGAATTGACCGGATAATACGCTTTGGCGCCCAGTGTCCCGAAAAATTTCCAGTTTTCTTCAAAAGAGTCCCGGGAGACCGCGGTCAGGGCCGAAGAAGAACGAAACGCGTCCGCTATCTGCAAATCGGAAACGCCGACGCGCCCGTAAATCTCCCAGCGGCCGGAGGCGCCGTACGCCGCCTGGGAATAGATCTGGCGCTGACGAACCACATGGCGGTCCGTGTCTCCCTTCAATGTATCTTCGGCATACCGGTAGCCGATAGCAGTGTTGGCGCCGCCGGTTTTTTTGGACATCGTCTGCGGCGGCCCGAACATCCCGCCCGCGAGCGCAGAAGAGCAAAAGGGAAGCCAGATCAGGGCTATCGTGAAGAGAAAAATTTTTTTCGTAGGGTTTCTCCTTTTATGCGGTCTCAGTTGGCCGGCGGCGGATCCGCCGCTTCCGGCGCAGCGTTTTTCCGGTTCCGGAAAAAGAGCGATTTTGCCCTGCGCGCCTGGACTTCCTTCATGCGATACTGGATGTAACCGTTGCGAATGGCGATGTAAGGATCGATGGCCGCCTCGATCACCGCTTCGTAATCCCCGAGGCTCAGGGAGGCGTTGTTGATCATCTTGAGGGGCCGTTTGCCCAGGCTGGTGTACCAGGGGGTGAAATAGGAAAGCGGATCCAGGACATACTCGCCCGCGATGTCAACACTGTCACGCGGACTCGACGGGCCGAGAAACGGCCAGACAATGTAGAAGCCGTGGCCCACGCCGTACAGGCCCAGCGTCTGCCCGAAATCGGCGTTCTGCTTGGGCAGTTCGATGCCCTGATTGGAGGACGGATCCAGGAGCCCTCCCACTCCCCACACCGTGTTGATCGCAAAACGGCCCGCTTCCGAGCCGGCGCCGGTCAGATCGGCCTGCAGCACACAATTGACGAAGCGGATGGGAAACAGCAGGTGGTAATAAAAATTTTTGACGCTGATCCGCGCCGGTTCCGGCACCGCCTCTTTGTACCCCTCGGCAACCGGCTTCAGCAGCCAGAAATACAGGCGGTCATTGAACCGGTGCATAAGCCGGTTGAAAGGTTCGATGGGATCGGCGATGGTGACGCGTTCATCCGCAAAAGGCTCGTCGTCGTAGTCCTGGCCTTCATCTTTGTATTCGTCCTGAAAGGGATCCTGCGACCGGCCCGACGGCTTCACCTCCTTACGGGCGGACACATTCTCCCCGGCCGACGGAGACTCCGCGTGAACGGGATCCTGGCTTTTCCCATCGCCCATCGCCCATAGCCTATCGCCTCTTCCCCATTGCCCATCGCCTGTCACCTGCCCATCGCCCATCTCCGGCAACCGGGCGCAGACGGCATCCGGGGCCGGGCAGCCAGGGAAGCCGACGGCCGCGAAAAAGAAAATGACCAGGACAAGAATGAACAGGTTGACTTTCATGGGCCGAATGTTAATGGGTTTTCACCTTTTTGCGCAAGGTTTCGAGGAGTTGCTCCGGCGTGCCGCCGGCCAGAATTTCATTGAACTGGGTGCGGTAGTTCTGCACCAGGCTCACATTTTCCACGACTACATCGTAAACTTTCCACTTGCCGTTTTTTAAAATCATCCGGTAATAGATGGGAACTTCCTTGGAGGAGGCGATGACCTTGGACTGAATTTCCGCCTTGTCTTCCCCGATCATCGTTTCCTTGTAGAAAACGATTTTCTCGTTGGAATATTCGAGGATTCTATCCAGATAGGTCTTCTCCAGCACCTGTTCAAAAAGATCGACAAATTCTCTGCGCTGCTCCGGGGTAAACTTGTTCCAGTTGCGGGTGAGCGTGCGCCGGGAAAATTCCATCTCGTCAAACATGTCTTTATAGATGACACGGAGTTTTTCCGTCTTGGCCGGCTTGGCCGCAGGGCCTTTCAGTTTTGGATCACGCAGCACATCCAAAACACGGTTGACCGTGTTTTCCACGGCGCTCAGCGGCGCTCCGGCATACGCCGGAATGGACAAAAGAAGCATCAGGAACAGACTGCACCCTATCAACCTTTTTTTCAGGATTCGGTTTTGCATCTATTTCTTTTCCTTTTCTTTATTTTGATCTTTGCTCTGGTCCTTTTTTACTTCGCCAAAGGCGTATTTGCTGATCAGCGATTCAATGTCCAAAGCGGCCTGCGTGTCCGTGATGACCCCGTTGGGCCCGAGCAGGTCCCCGCCGCCGCCCGGATCGATGCTCAGATACTTGTCGCCGATGAGGCCTTCCGTCTTGATGGAAGCAATGGCGTCATCGTAGATTTTGATGTCTTTTTTGATCCGCATTTCTACGACGGCCTTGAGGTCTTCCTGATCCATCGAAATGCGCTCCACGCGCCCGACTTCAATGCCCAGGATGTTGACCGGATTGCCCGCCTTCAGACCGGTGACGGTTGTGAATTTGGCGATGAGCGGATATGTATCTCCGCTGAACCAGTTCAGTTTCCCGAGTTTGACGGTCATGTATCCCACGCAGATCAGTCCGCAAACAACAAAGATACCGACCATGGTTTCCATCTTGTACTTTTTCATCGGTTCATTCCCCCGGGGCGCATTGCAATCGCCCGATTTCTTTTTGTTTCGATCTCGCCTGCTCAAGCAGGGCGTCGATATCGGCCCTGGATTGGCCTTCGGCCGCGCCGGCCAGGATCGTCAGCTCCACGTCGCCCCCCAGCGCAAATTTGCAGGCCCCCTCTTCCAGGGAGGGAACGGCCTGTCGGTTAAAATCCGCGATGAAATCTTCCATGATTCTTTCCGTTTCCGCAAGGTTGGAATAGGGAAGCACGGTGAGAATCTCGTTGGTGGCGCGCCTTGTGGAAATCCCTCCGATGGCGCCGAAATGCTTGTCGATAAACAACCCCATATTCCGCAGAATCTCCTGCGCCGCGTCATGGCCGATTTGTGAGACGATCGCGTCGAGCTCCCGGAGGCTGAAAATCACCAGGCAGAAGGTTTCTCCGCCCTTTCTTCTGAGCTGCAGATGGTTCAGCAGTTCAAACTGCCGCTTGGAGTAAAGGCCGGTCAATTCCTTCTGCAGCCCTTCCAGCGAGTTGATGACTTCGTCCATGAACGGGTGGTTGAAATTTTCCAGTTCCTCCGGCGTGCCCTGAAAAACAATCCGATGATCATACAGGGCCAGAATGCGGTTGGAAATAAAGTACACGTCCGGAATTTCATGGCTGACCAGAACCGCGGTGAAATTCAGCTTTCTCTGATTCTGGGCGATCATGCTCAAAATGGCGTTTTTCCGAACGGGATCCTGCCCGGTGGTCGGCTCGTCGAACAAAACGATCCTCGGATCCGTGATCAGGGCGCGCGCCAGCGCCGCCCTTTTCTGCATGCCCCCGGAAAGTTCCGACGGATATTTATAAGCCGCTTCCGTCAGCTCCGTCTGCTTCATACGGACCAGAACCTTGCGATGGATCTCCGTCTTTTTCAGGCGCGTCGTCTCGATGAGCGGCAGCGCGATATTGTCGTAAACCGTCATCGAATCGAACAGGGCGTTGCCCTGAAACATATAACTGATCTGACCGAAAGACCCTGCAAGATCCGACCGGCTCATTTCGGACACCGGCTTGCCCCGAAACAGGATCACGCCTTCATCCGGCTGCAGAAGTCCGATGATGTGTTTGAGCAGCACGCTTTTGCCGGAACCGGAAAGACCGATAATCGTCGTGACCTCCCCTTCGTAGATCTGGAGATTGACGCGGTCCAGGACGATTTTATCGCCGAAACATTTGGTCACGTCTTTAAATTCAATCAGAGGCGTCTTCATCTTTATCTCTTCAAATCAGCAGGGACGTTACGACGTAATCCGAAATCAAAATCAGGACACAGGAAGTCACCACCGCCGATGTGGTGGCCAGCCCCACCGCCTGGGCGCCGTGGCTGTCCCGGCGCATGTGCGCGAAATACCCCTGATAGCAGCAAACCGTCGCGACAATCACTGCAAACACGATCGACTTGACAAAGCCGTTGGTGACGTCTTCCAGAACCACGTACGCCTTCGTGCTGTGCCAGTAAACACCCGAATTCAGCCCCAAAAGGAGCACCGCGGAAATATAGCCTCCCAGAATGCCGATCAGATCGAATACCGCCGTGAGCAGCGGAAAGCTGATGATGGAGGCGGAAATCCTGGGACTGACGATGTACCGCATCGGGTTGATCCGCATGGTCTGCAGAGCGTCAATCTGCTCGCTGATGCGCTCTATGCCGATCTCGGCGGCAATGGCTGAACCGGCTCGCGCCGTGATCATGATGGCGGTCAGCACCGGACCGAGCTCCATAATCAGCGAAAGAGCCACCAGGGAGCCAACCGCCCCCTGCGCGCCGAATTTCGACAGGGCGTGGTAGGCCTGAAGCCCGAGCACCATCCCGGTAAACAGGCTGACCAGCATGATGATCGTGATGGATCTGGCCCCGATATAATAAATCTGCCGGACCGTCTTTGCAAACTGCTTCCTCCGAAAAACATGCTGCAGCGCCATCCCGAGAAAAATGGCCGCCGCTCCAAGATGATCCACCCAGTCCAGAACAGTTCTTCCGATAAAAGCAAAAGGACGAAGCGCGGCCATGCCCCAGACGGCCTTTTCGTCGTTTTCATTTTTATTCCGGCAATTTCCGGTTTGCGCCATAGGTATGTTTCCCTGATAAAAATAGCCCTTTGAAGGCGGTTTGGGATGAGAGCTTTGAATAACGGCC
>ERZ795031.818-NODE-818-length-36448-cov-8.747946_pt1 | contig 36448 bp, 35 predicted proteins | sample MGYA00375123_ERZ795031 | MGnify/ENA primary metagenome ERZ795031 (study PRJEB30166, sample SAMN05720159) | activated sludge metagenome | isolation source: anaerobic digester from wastewater treatment plant | place: USA | collected 2015-04-21 ...
AAAATATTTTTTAAAGTTGACATTGCTTTTGCAAATAATATATTAATTTAAAGTTATGCTTAACAAAATTGGATGACAATCTTCTAAAATACCTTAAGTAAGGAGTATTCATGGGAGCAATAACGTTAACAATTGATGGGCGCAAGGTAAAGGGTGAAAAAGGTCAAACGATTCTTGAAGTTGCACTAAAAAATGGCATAAAAATACCATATCTCTGCTATCATCCAAAAATTAGCAAAACCGGGGCATGCCGGGTGTGTCTAGTTAAGATTAACGGTACGTTGCTAAAGGCTTCATGTGTCGAGCCTATAACTGAGGGTATGTCGGTTGTCACCGAAGATGAGGAAATAATCAAGATAAGAAAGTGGGTTTTGGAATTGCTTTTATCAGACGGAGACCATAACTGTTTGTACTGTGAAGCAAATGGTGCGTGTGAGTTTCAGACCCTCATTCAGAGATACAATATTGGTGAGGCGAAACCTGACCGCCAAAGGACAATAAAGGAGATAGACTACGAATCAAGCAATGCATTAAGGAGGAACGAGAATAGATGCATTCTTTGTGGTAGGTGTGTAAAGGCCTGCAAAGAAATACAGGTTTCAAATGTATGGAGTTTTGCAGAAAGAGGAAGCTACACACATCTTGTTGCGGATGATGGAAAAAAGATAGGAGAATCAAGCTGTGTGAAATGCGGAACATGCGTACAACTCTGTCCGACAGGTGCGTTGACGTATCAAACAGTTTTGGGAAGAGGTGCGAACTGGGAGCTTACAAGTGTGCCGAGCATATGCATATACTGTGGTGTAGGGTGCAAGATAGATTTTTATAAAAACAGGGATAATGTCCTTGTCAAGGCAATGGGTAACACCACCGGTCCTAATAATGGGCATCTTTGTGTAAAGGGAAGATTTGGTTTTGATTTTGTCCAAAGCAGTAAGAGGCTTACTGCACCGCTTATAAAGAAAAATGGCGTCTTTGAGGAGGTAAGCTGGGATGAAGCCCTGGATCTTATTGCAACAAGATTGACTGAGATTAAAGAAAAATATGGTGCAGATTCAATAGGTTCATTATCCTCAGCAAAATGCACAAATGAAGAAAATTATCTTATGCAAAAGTTTATGCGCTCGGTGATTGGCACAAACAATATAGATCACTGCGCGCGTCTTTGACACAGCTCAACCGTCGCCGGTCTGGCGGCTGTGTTTGGTTCAGGCGCAATGACAAATTCCATTATAGAAACGGCGGTTTCTGAAGGTTTTCTTGTAATCGGTTCAAATACAACTGAAAACCACCCTGTCATTGGCTCGATGATAAAAAAAGAGGTGATACATAACGGAAAGAAACTTGTTGTCGTTGACCCGAGAAAAATTGAACTTTCAAAATATGCCGACTACTACTTCCCTATAAATCCAGGAACTAATATTGCGATACTCAATGGATTTATGCATGTGATTATCAAGGAAGGACTTTTTAATAAGGATTATGTTAATTCAAGGTGTGAGGGTTTTGAGGAAATGGCAAAAGTGCTTGAAAGGTACACGCCAGAATACGTTGCTGAGATTTGTGGCTTGAACAAACCTGAGGATATTATTGGGGCGGCAAGGCTTATGGCACAGCTAAAACCCATGGCTCTCTATTATTCAATGGGTATTACGCAGTTTGTATCGGGAGTGAATGGTGTTAAATCTACAGCCAACCTTCAGATGTTGCTTGGAAATTTAGGTGTTGAAGGCGGTGGTGTAAACCCATTAAGGGGACAGAATAATGTTCAAGGTGCCTGTGATATGGGTTGTCTGCCGAATGTATATACCGCTTATCAGCCGGTGACATCAGAGGAGAATAAGGCAAAGTTTGAGGCTGCCTGGGGTGCATCCAATTTATCTTTGAAACCCGGCTTGACGCTACTTGAGATGTTTAATCAGGCGATCGCGGGCAATTTGAAAGCTTTATACGGAATGGGTGAAAATCCTGTTGTTTCCGATCCTAATCAGCACCATGTTATAGAGGCGCTGAAATCACTAGAGTTTTTTGTAGTGCAGGATATCTTTTTAACCGAAACCGCTCAATACGCAGACGTTGTGCTGCCGGCGTTGGCATTTCTTGAGAAGGAAGGCAGTGTAACCAATACGGAAAGGCGGGTTCAGTTGATGCGTAAGGTTGTACCACCAATCGGCGATGCAAAAGATGACTGGTGGATTATTTCAGAGGTAGCAAGGAGGATGGGCGCAAACTGGGATTACACGAAGGCTGAAGATATTTTCGAAGAGATTAGAAAGGTTACACCTTCGTATGCTGGCATTACTTACGAGAGGGCTGAGTGGTCTTTGATTCAGTGGCCATGCCCGACTACCAACCATCCAGGTACACAGTACCTTCATAAGGATAAGTTTACGAGGGGCCTGGGTCTTTTTACGCCTGTTGAATATACTCCGCCGGCGGAAGAGACTGATTTTGAATATCCCATGATACTTACGACTGGCAGAATACTTGACCATTTCCATACTGGTACTATGACGAGGAATTCGAAGGTGCTCGATGAAAATGTGCCTGAAGGATTTGTTGAAGTCAATCCTAACGATGCACAGAATTTCAATATAGAAGACGGAGAGCTTGTATCTGTGTCATCGAGGCGTGGTAGCATCAGGATAAAGGCAAAGGTAACGAAGAAGGTTAAACCGAATACTGTGTTTATACCTTTTCATTTCTTCGAAGCATGCGCCAATGAGTTAACTATTGACGCTGTCGATCCTTTATGTAAGATACCTGAATACAAGGTATGCTCATGCAGGATTGAAAAGATACAGCCATAAGGTATCAGTGTTGCTTTTCAAGGTGTTAAACTGTTTTATTTTCTTGTTGGGGATATGACCGATATAACCCTTTATAGTATGGGTATATTTAGTAAGGCTATAAAAAATTAAGGAGGGAAGATGGCTAACAAACCGGTAGAAATTGTACAACTTGCAGGTGATGCGGGCAAGTATAAGGCAAACTTAAGTTCTGGCAATTGGCTCATTAGAAGTTTTATGGCGGGTCTGTTTATCGCTGTGGGAGGGGCACTTGCAACGGTATGCTCAACGGGCATGCCGATACCAGGTGTAAAATCTCTGATTTCTGGGGCGGTTTTCCCCGTTGGATTGATTGCTATTGTATTGACTGGAATGTCGTTGTTTACCGGTGATACCATGCTTATACCTATGGCGGTATTTCAGAAAAAATCCACATGGTCAAAGGTGTTCAATGCATGGTTCTGGGTTTACATAGGCAATTTTGTCGGTTCACTTTTCTGGGCATATCTGATGTCAGTTGGACCTTTCAGCAAAGGTGGGTTACCTGAAGTAACGATCTTTGGACAGAATGCAATCGCCGTAGCGGAGGCAAAGACATTACCGTATATCGCTGCTGGTGGGATGGGCCTGTGGTCGGCCTTCATGAAGGGAATTGCCTGTAACCTGCTTGTGAATGTTGCGATTTTGCTTGCCATTTCTTCGAAAAACATGATCGGCAAGTTTTTCGGCATATGGTTTCCCATAATGGCATTTGTTGCGTCGGGTTTTGAACACAGTGTTGCAAACATGTATTTTATTCCCGCTGGCATTATGCTTGGCGCAAAAGTTACCTGGGGACAGTTCATATATTGGAATCTCTTTCCAGTGACTATAGGTAATATTGTAGGTGGTTTTATTTTTATCGGTGCAGTGTATTATTGGTCATTCAAAAAGGAACTTTCTACGATATCGCCTACATAATATTTCATCGTGATTTACAAAAACCCCGGATTTTTCATTCGGGGTTTTTGTATCTATTTTTGGGTTTGTCCTATTTTCTATATGTTTTTAAAAATCCCATGCCCATTACCAGGAAAACGAAAGCAGTTACAAGCCAAACGGGGTGTAGTATCCTGTGTATTCCGAATATAAATGTGAAGAAGAGGATCGTAATGGTACCAATTAGCGATACATACGCAAATATGCTGTCGATCCTTTTTCCTATCCAACCGATGAATACGATGTAAACGATTGCGCTCAACAAGACGGCTATCCATGTAACCTCCCTGAGAATCTCTTTAACGAAAAATCCAAGAAACAGTGATATGGTGCCAATAATGAGGGTTGTTATCCTTGAAGCAAAAAGGAGGCTTCTGTCGTTATTTATTTTAAATATTGGCGCAACATAACCCTTTATAGCAAGAGTGGTGGCGCCCATCAAAAATGGTGAACCGGAACTCATCAGAGGCGCCCACATACTGATCAGGAAAAATACCGAAACAAAAGGTGGGACGATTTCGAGAAGGGCAGGGAGGGCAGCAAGAGAAGGGATGTCAGGAAATACGTATTTAGCGACAATCCCGCAAAGTGCAGCCATCGCAACTACGGGTATGGAAATTAGATTGCCTATCATTATACCCTTTTTTCCTTCTTGTATGGTTTTTGCAGATGATGCAGTATTTATTACTGGCTGTGCAAGGACGCCCAGTGTAAAGTTTATATATGCCCAACTTAATGCCTGTGTAATACCCAGATCCCCGAAGGGTTGAAAGTAAAAGGTGTGGTTTGCCATTTGGGAAAGTGCACCTGTATTAAATATCACGTAAAAACCACCAAGAAATATACCAATGATAATTGCACAGATGTGTATCAGGTTTGTGTATGCGGTTGCGACAAAACCTCCCATAACATTATACAGGGTAAATACGACTGTTGTTAGTACCATGCCTTCCTTGAAGGATATCTGACCTTTCAGGATGACCGAGAGTATAGCGCCTCCTCCGACTATTTGCATGGTTACAACCCAGATCGAAAAGATAAACTGCATTATGCCTGCGAGCTTTGCTGTCCTGCTGTTATACAGATTGCCTACAACATCAAGTATTGAATATGTCTTTTTCCCCTGCAGTATTTTTCCTATGAGCATGCTTGTAAAACACATGGCGATCCATATGCCCACTTGGAACCACAAGGCGCTGATGCCATGTATGTATGCGCCCTGAGCCATTCCTACAATCGATACACCACCTATCCATGTTCCGGCAATAAGTACGGAAATAAATGTTATTGACAGTCCCCTCGATGCAACGAGATACGCCTCTGACGATCTCGATTTTCTTGTAACGTAGAGGCCTGTTAACCATAACAAGGCTATATAGCCGCCAATAGCAAAAAGGTAGGCAGCCTTCATCCTTTTATTTCCTGCTGAAGAATTTTGTCAGATGTTCCTTGAATTGAGGTTTACCTGCGAGTTCTGATACATAGAATTTTTCTTTATCAAGATGGTTGTCGAGTCCGAAGAACAGGGATTCGTTAACGAGATGTTTGAAATACTTTATTGTTTCCATTGGGAGTGCCTTGATGTCTCTGACGACCTGTTTCAATGTTTCTTCTAATTCACTTTCATCAACAACGAAATTTACAAGCCCCAGTTCCTTTGCCTCCTTCATGCCGATGTTTTTGGAAAACAGATAGAGTTCGCTAAAACGTTTTATGCCGACAAGCCTTGATAGAAATATGCTTCCGCCGCCGTCGGGTGTAAGTCCAATCCTTCTGTAGCCCATATTCATTATAACGTTGTTTGTTGCTATGGAAATATCACATGCAAGTGAAAGGCCGATACCGGCGCCTACTGCAACGCCTTCGAGCACTGCAATCACAATGGCACCTGTATTTCTTATGAGTTTAATACTTTCATGTAGTTCACCTGCCATTGCATCAATGCGGGAGCCTGGGTCGCTACTCTCATTGAATTCTATTAAATCCCCGCCTGCACAAAAAGCCTTTCCAGAACCCCTTATTACAATAATTTGCGCACCGCTTGTATCCGCACTTTTGAGTGATTTATGGAGATTGACCAGTAGATCCGAGTTCATAGAATTTTTCTTATCCGGTCTGTTGAGCATGATTGTATAAACACCATTTTCAGTTGATTCCATTATTGTTGACATTTTTGCCTCCTGTTTTTTAAGTAGGTATAAGATTGTTGCTTAGAACAGATCGTTTCGATACGCATATTTTATTTAAATTATTATGTTATTTTCAGCAATAACTGTGTTAGAACATACCTTATTTTGTCAAAAATTCTGATACCTTATCAGCAATTGCATCACCTATTTTTTTAACATCCTTTTCAGGTGCATTCTTGGTTATAACGAATTTTGCACCAGCGACATATGGATTTCTGCTGATGGCTGCACCTGGCATCATATTCTTTTTTGCGTCTGTTTCAGCGTTAAAAAGTATTTTGGTTTCACCGTTCAAAATTTCACTGAGTGTTATATTGGCATGCATCTCAGGGGAACCGCTTCCAAATCCGATGATTGCCCTTTTGGCACGACCCCCTTCATCATATTCAACTAAATCGCCTTCCAGCAGAATGCAATCTGAAAAAGGAGGCAAAGAAGAATAGATCCTTTTTGAAATAATATTCCTGTTATTCAAACCTTTCACGATTGAATCAGCTAATAGATCGACAATCTCCTTAGCCTTTTGTTTTGGGTCAATGTATGTTTTTCCCAACCTATTAACAACATCTCTGGCCTTCTTTCCCACTTTCAATAAACCTTTGTCCGAATCGCCTATGGTTTCGAAATCAAGATGGAAATCTGATACATAAACGATGGGCAGACTATTGACGGCAGCGGTGCCTTTGTCCACAGTATTATCGCTGGCAAACACCCCGGATAAACCGAAGAATATAGAAATCATGAACGTACTGAAAAACAAGAATGAAGACATCCGCTCTCCTTATGTATCTTTTTCCGGTATTGTATCAAGGTCGGCGAGCCAAGGGGTTGCCTCGCTATCGCTTGGTGCCCGGTAATCGCCCCTCGGTGATAAGGAGCCGCCTGAGCCTACCTTAGGTGCATTTGCAATGCAACTTCTCTTGTATTGACTCGATTTAAAGAAACGCTCTAAAAATACCTTAAGCCATTTTTTGATATCGCCTATCGTATATTCATGTTGCTTTTCCTGTGGCGTGTCAGGCCATGCGCCGATATTTTTTTCATGCCATGCTGACCAAGCAAGAAAAGCGACTTTTGATGGAAGAAAACCGAAGCGGAGCGTATAGTAGAGATGAAAATCCTGCAACTCATATGGTCCTATCACATATTCAGAATGCTGTCCAGGCTCTTCAGTGTTTTCACAAGGTATCAGTTCCGGGCTTATAGTTGTAGAAAGCACATCCAGTAATACATTGCTTGCCTCTTTCCCGAGCAGATCCTTTTGTGCCGACCACCGGATAAGATAATGAATGAGCGTTTTTGGTACGCTTGCATTTACATGATAATGCGCCATATGGTCACCGACGCCGTATGTTGACCACCCAAGTGCTAATTCACTTAAATCGCTTGTTCCCACAACCATACCATTATGCAGATTTGCAAAGCGGAAAAGATGACTTGTCCGCTCGCCAGCCTGAACATTCTCAAATGCAATATCATAGACAGGATGTCCTTCTGCAAAGGGATGACCTATATCTCGGAACATCTGCATACAGCTTGGTTTGATATCTATTTCGTGTGTGGTGCATCCTATGGATGCTGTGAGGCGACGCGCCTGATCTAGGGTGCGTAAGCTTGTAGCAAATCCAGGCATTATTAATGCGTCTATATTTGTCCTTGGTATTCCAGATAGATCTGCTGCTTGGGCGCATACGATGAGGGCCTGAGTAGAATCAAGACCACCAGAAATACCGATAACCACCCTTCTTGTATTTGTGGATCTAAGCCTTTTTGTCAAGCCCTGCACCTGTATTTCGTAAACCTCTTTGCAACGCTTATCCTGTTGCAAACGGTTGCTTGGAACAAAAGGGAACCTCTCATATTTTCGTTTAAGTAAAATTTTTTGACTGCAGGGTATATCTGCATTTATTGGAATAGTTCTAAACAGGTTTAAGTCTTTGGAGATACGTTGGATATTATGGGCAAAACTTGTTTGCCTTAAACGCTCCTGGCTTAAACGGTCGAGGTCTATATCGCCTGTTATTAACTGTGGTGTGTAAGAGAATCGCTTTGATTCAGATAAGTGAGAACCATTTTCGCATATCAGCGCCTGGCCATCCCATGCAAGGTCTGTTGTGGATTCGCCGAAGCCGGCGGAGGTATAAACATATGCTGCAAGACAACGTGCCGATTGGTTTGATATGAGTTGTCTTAGATAATCATCTTTTGTAATAGTCGCGTTTGAGGCTGAAGGATTAAAGATGACCATTGCACCGGCAAGTGCTGCAGAGGAAGACATCGGGATGGGCGCCCACAAATCTTCGCATATCTCTATATAGAAGGTGAGCAGAGGCTGGCTGTTGAGTTTGAAAAGCAGGTTATTGCCGAATGGAACATCGTGTTGATTTAGAATTGCAACACTATCCCGTAAAGCCCTATCCCCGGGCGTGAACTGCCTGAGTTCGTAAAATTCTCTGTAGTTTGGCAGATAGGTCTTGGGTGTTATGCCAAGGATAAGTCCCTGTGAAATAACGACAGCGCAATTGAAAAGCATGTTGTCTATTTTAAGCGGCATGCCAACAATTGAGACAACGGGGATATCTTTTGATGCTTTGACAACCTCAGATAATGCCAGCATGCAGCCTGAAAGCAGTGCCTGTTGGTGAAACAGGTCGTCACAGGAATAAGCCGATAGACCAAGTTCTGGAAAAACTACAATTATAGCCCTTTCTTCTGCTGTCTTTTGCATCAATTCTACAGTTTTTTTTGCGTTAAAGGTTGGGTCTGCAACCCTCAGTTCCGGGATGGCTGCAGCGACACGTATAAAATTATGATTATAAATATTGAAGTATTCTTTGTCCGCATCCATTTTGATACCAAATATCTTTTATTCTATGCCATTGGAATACATATTGTCTTGCTTATTGATTACTACTTATATCATTGCAATTCAAGGTAAATTTAACATAGTTGAGTTGAGAAATTGTATTGATTAATTGGCTTAACAATTGAACTTGATCATTTTTAACAGATTAATGGTTTGCATCTTGTTTGTGTCCCATATGCAATCAGGGTCATAAACGCCAAGGGGGTGGAAAGACGGGGCAGTTGAACTCGATCAAAAAAGGCTCATCCCATTTTACATCTTGAATCAGTACCTTATTTAGGTCTTCTAAATGTTTTGCCCTTTTTGACTTTATTCCAAATGATTTGGCCAATTTACAAAAATCAGGGTTGTTAAGCGACATGGAACCCTTGATCCCGTAGTTGTTGTTCATAACGTCTTCTAATATGCCAAAACCATTGTTATTGTGTACCAGTATTACAATAGGGACATTATATTTTACCATTGTTGAAAGCTCGCCTATCGCTGGAAGGACACCTCCGTCTCCACAGATGGCAAGACACGGTCTGTCAGGCCTGCCTATTTTAGCACCGATCGCAGCCGGCATAGAATAGAATATCGGAGATATCCCCCTGGGTATTACCAATGTATTCTGAAGAAATATCGGAAGATAGTACTCTGCATAATAGGATGGAAGATTCAGGTCGCACACGATGGTCGTATCGTCGGGTATCGATTTTCTGATTTGTTTTATCATGGTGAAGCCCAAAGACATTTCTTCCAGTTCTTTGAACTCCTTTAGCTGTTTTGCTTTAAGATATCCGATATCCCAGTCAAATTTCCTGCCCTGAAGGATATTCCTCAGATCTATTAGTATTTTCTCGATATCGCAAGGGAATTTAAGCGAGGCAGGATAGTTTTTATCGAACCATTGATCGTCAATGTCAATATGGATAAGCTCTTTTACGTTGACGCCCCTGCGCCTTGTATCGACATCACGCAATCTTGTGCCGATTGCCAAAGCAATATCTGCTCCTGACAGGATTTCCTGTACAGTGCCTTTTTGCATGATATTGCCGAAACTGTATGGGTTATGTTCGTTGACAATACCTTTCCCGCTGGTGGTTGTTAGAAAGGGTATAGATGAACCTTTGCATATTTCTTCAATGATTGGACGTGCATCTTCGAACATCAATGATTTTCCGCCTATGATTATAGGTCTTTTTTTATCTTTCAGTTTTTCTTCAAGTTTGCTTATATCGTAATCAACTGGTCTTTGTTCTTTGGTTTCATTATTTATAGTTTTGGAGTTTTTCAACAGTTTTTCATCTGGCACATCTTTCTCTAAAAATGTATATGGCATTGAAATAAGAACAGGTCCTTTACGGCCTGAAACTGCCATATGATAAGCTTGCTCAAATGTGTGTTTTATCTCAATAGGTTTTGATATGACATAAGTCTTTTTTGTGATATGGGTGAACATGGATTCCGGCTCAGCAAGTTCATGGAGAATGCCTTTTCCTATTTTGTCCCTGCCTGTGTCTATATGGATTATAAGCAGCGGTATATCACTGTTGAAAGCCTCCATACAACCAGATATTGTGTTTCCGAGACCGGGCCCGGGTGTGACTATAATGACGCCTATTTTGCCCGATGTACGTGCATAGCCGTCAGCCATTATCGTAATATTATTTTCATGTCGACCTACAAAACTGTTAATATTTGATATTATAAGGCTTTTATTCAGAGGTAATGTGTGAATTCCTGGTAAATGAAAAATAACATCAATGGAGTTGTTCATGAAAAAATTCATAACTATCTGTTTTCCAAACATATATTACTCCTTTTTCTGAGTTTAGCATACTAAGCTTAGAAGTTAAATAAAAATTACTTGACAAAAATTCATTATATTTAGTTTAATAACGTAAACTTAAAAGTAGCTTATATTGTTATGATGAAGATAGATGGATCAAGCTTAGGGGAACGCATTAAAATGCTCAGGCAGGCAAAATCTCTGACACAGGAAGAGCTTGCCATACGTGCTGGACTTACAAAAGGATTTATTTCGCAGGTAGAGAGAAATCTCACATCCTTATCTGTTGAAAGTCTTATAGGTATACTCGATGCCCTTGATGAGAAGCCATCAACATTTTTCGATGGTGCATTCGATGAGAAGATAGTTTTTAGATTAAAAGACAGGGTTGATATGGAACTTGAGCATGTAAAAATGTTTCAAATACTTGTTCCAGCAGCCCAAAACAGACAGATGGACCCGGCGCTTCTTGAATTGGCTGTAGGCGAACAGACACCAGAGGAAGAACCGCATGAGGGAGAGGAATTTGGTTTTGTACTATATGGAGCCGTTGAACTTACACTAGGTGGAAAATCGTACAAAATTAAAAAAGGTGAATGTTTTTATTTTAAAGCCTCAAAGAAGCACTGTTTGACAAACACAAGAAACAACAGGGCTGGTGTTTTGTGGGTGTCATCGCCGCCAAATTTTTGAGTTATTTTATAGGGATGGCAGCAGGTTTTTAAAAGGTGATACATTGAAAGCCTTATGATTTTGATGTTTTGTGGGGCAGAAAGGTTTTGTTTTGGAAAAGATTGAGAGGTTGGTTGAAAAAGGTATATAGATTAGAAAATAAATAAAGCCATATCGACAACATATGAACTGTAGGATATCGCAGCAAAATTTGTCGGTGTGGCGCTATGGGGATGGACTATGATGAAAGAACTCGCTAGAATGACACCTAAAAAAGTTTTTCTTACAAAAGGGGTTGGTGTACATAAAGATAAACTGTCGTCTTTTGAGGTTGCGTTGAGAAACGCAGGCATTGAAAAGTGCAATCTTGTTTATGTGTCAAGCATATTTCCACCGGGATGTAAGATTATTTCTAAGACAGCGGGCTTGAACCTGCTTGAACCGGGCCAGATTACCTATTGTGTGATGTCGAGAAACGAAACAAATGAGCCAAACCGTCTCATATCTGCGGCAATAGGTCTTGCCAGACCAACTGATTATTCCCAGTATGGTTATATCTCGGAGCACCATGCATTTGGTGAAAAGGCGATCGTCTCTGGTGAATACGCTGAAGACCTAGCGGCGACAATGCTTGCAACAACCCTTGGTATTCCTTTTGATTCAAATCAGGCATGGGATGAGAGAAAGCAATCATATACGGCAAGCGGCCACATATTCAAAACAAAAAATGCCTGTCAGTCAGCCGAAGGCAACAAAGACGGCCTTTGGACTACGGTGTTGGCCTCAGCGGTATTTATAATCGATTGAAATGCGAAAAGGTTTTTGTGGTTTATCTAACGATTATTCTGATTACCAGAATGCCGCAATTGTTATACTTCCTATCCCCTTTGACAAAACAAGTACATGGCTGAAAGGTGCAGACAAAGGGCCTGAGGCGATCTTAGAGGCATCTGCACATCTCGAGTTCTACGACATTGAAACAGATACAGAGGTTTTGAAAAGAGGGATTTTTACAGCAGACCCTATTCAAGCGGATTCTTCAGATGTTTTGATCGATAAATCGGAATCAGTAGTATCTAAATATCTGAATGACGATAAATTTGTAGTGGCGGTTGGGGGCGAACACTCTATTTCGATCGGTGTAATCAAATCCTATGTTAAAAAATACAAGGATTTAAGCGTGTTACATCTTGACGCTCATGCCGATTTACGCGACACATATGAGGGGTCGAGATATAACCATGCGTGTGTTATCGCCAGGGTTATGGAATTTACCGAGCATATTGTTTCGGTGGGTGTACGCAGCATTGATGTCGAGGAGAAGCCGCGTATTCAGAATATAAAGATGTTTTTTGCACACGGGATTTACAATTCGGATGAATGGATTGATGAAGCAGTTGGACGGCTAACCGATGATGTGTACATAACAATCGATCTAGATGTGTTTGACCCAGGCATTATGCCTTCGACAGGGACGCCAGAGCCAGGGGGTTTAGGTTGGTATCAGGTTATGAAACTTCTGTTTGCTGTCTCGAAGTCAAAACGTATAGTAGGTTTTGATGTTGTTGAACTTTGCCCGTCGGATTCCAAAGCCCCTGATTTTCTTGCCGCAAAACTGATATTTACGCTATTGAGTAATATTTACGCAAATAGATGAAATTTTTTAGGAGCAGACCTTTATGGATAGTTTAAGAAGCAATGGAAAAATAATGATAGTCGGGGCAGGTGGTGTTGCAACTGTTGCAGCGCACAAATGTGCCCTGATACCTGAAGTCTTTAAAGAAATCATTGTTGTTAGCAGAACGATTTCCAAATGTGAGTCTATAAAAAGGGCTATCAAGTCAAAGTACGGAAGGGATATAAACATTGCTCAAGTGGATGCGGACAACGTACCTGAAATGGTTTTGCTTATCGAAAGATATAAACCCGATGTGGTTTTAAACCTTGCGCTTCCCTATCAGGACTTACATATAATGGATGCCTGTCTTGAAAAGGGTGTGCATTACATTGATACTGCAAACTATGAACCTATAGACGAGGCACATTTTGAATATAGCTGGCAATGGGCATACCGGGATCGATTTAAACAAAAGGGAATTATGGCTGTTCTCGGCTCGGGTTTCGACCCCGGTGTAACCAACGTATTTACTGCTTATGCGCAAAAACACCTTTTTGACGAGATAAATTATCTTGATATACTGGATTGCAATGCAGGCTCACACGGTCATGCCTTTGCAACGAACTTCAACCCTGAGATAAATATCCGTGAAGTGACACAGGTTGTGCGACACTGGTTGGAGGGAAAGTGGGTCGAAACGCCTGCCATAATAGAGGATGGTAGTATACATTTCGGTTTTGATTATCCTATGGTAGGGAGAAAGGAAAGCTATTTGCTCTACCATGAAGAACTGGAGTCCCTCGTTAAAAACATAAAAGGACTGAGAAGGGCGAGGTTCTGGATGACATTTTCAGAAAATTATCTTACACATTTAAGGGTGCTCAGAAACGTTGGTATGACGAGGATAGATGAGGTTGATTATGAAGGGCAGAAGATTGTCCCGGTTAAGTTTCTAAAGGCGTTACTTCCGGAACCTGCATCCCTCGGCACGAAATATACAGGAAAGACGGTAATAGGTAATATCATGACAGGCAAAAAGGATGGAAAAATCATAACCCGGTATATATATAATGTGTGTGACCATGAAGAGGCATTTATTGAGACAGGCACACAGGCTATTGCATACACAACAGGTGTTCCGGCAATGATAGGTGCAATGATGGTGCTTACAGGTGTTTGGCAGGGCAATGGTGTATTTAATATTGAAGAGCTTGATCCTGACCTGTTCATGGATGCATTGAATAAATATGGTCTTCCATGGCAGGTGGTTGAACACGAACCTTTGCCGGATAGTTTTTAAAATTGATGCGTGCAAAAAGAGGTATTACTGATATAATCAAAAAGATAAAAGAAGAAAAGAAAAGGTCTTTTGTAGAGGCACATGAAAGATTCCTCGCAATAGCAAAAGGCGGTATAGCAACACCTGTTTATCTAATTGACGAAACACTTATTGAACAAAACATGCTGATATTGCAGCTAGTTAAGTCTTTAACCGGTTGCAAGATACTTCATGCACTGAAGGCATATGCATCTTACTCTACCTTTCCAGTTATGAGCAGATATCTCGACGGAATATGTGCAAGCGGTCTCAATGAGGCAAGGCTTGGCAGGGAGGAATTCAAAAAAGAGGTTCATACATTTGGAGCGGCATACAGAGAAAAGGATATAAGACAGATACTAAAACATTCTGATTCGATCATATTCAATTCCTTTTATCAGCTTGAAAAATACGGAAAAATGGCGAAAAAGATGGGGGTTGAGGTTGGTCTGAGGGTTAACCCCGGATATGCAGAAGTGGAAAATCAGATGTATAATCCATGTGCTCCGTATTCGAGGCTTGGTGTTATTTACGATATATTCGAAGGGGAGTTTCATAAACACAGGGATATTGTGGACGGCATTCATTTTCATGCATTATGCGAGCAGAATGCAGATGTGCTTGAGAGGGTCCTGAAATCTTTTGAAGCTTTATATGGTAATTATATCTATGGACTAAAGTGGGTGAATTTCGGTGGTGGTCATCATATAACACGGGATGATTATGATTTGGAGCTTCTTATCGGTCTTGTCAATACATTCAAAAAGAAATACGGGGTACAGGTCTATCTTGAACCGGGAGAAGCGAGCGTTCTGGATGCAGGCGTTCTTGTCTCATCTGTTTTGGATATTGTGGAAAACGATATAAAGATTGCCATAATAGACGCTTCTGCGGAGACGCATATGCCCGATGTGCTCCTCATGCCATACAGACCCTATATTATGGGTTCAGGTAAACCTAATGAGAAGGAACATACATATAGAATAGCCGGGCCGAGCTGTCTTGCCGGGGATGTGATTGGTGATTATTCATTCGATGAGCCTTTAAAAAGGGGCGATAGGCTTGTTTTTACTGACATGGCATTATACAGCATTGTGAAAAATACCACCTTTAATGGCATAAATCTTCCTGATATTACAGTGATAAGAAACACGAAGCTGCAGATAGTCAAAAGATTTGGTTACAAGGATTATAAATGCAGACAATCATAAAAAAATAGGTCTTTTAGATAATGCATTAAATGGTATTTACAGGACGACAAGAGATGGAAAATTCTTGATGGCGAATAAAACCTATTATAGAAGGTTATAGCTGTAGCAGATGTGGTAGAGGCTATAATGTCTCACCGTCCATACAGACCCGGTTATGGAATAGATGCTGCGCTTGAAGAGATAGAGAGTAAAAAAGGCATACTTTATGACAGTGATGTTGTGGATGTGGGCCTTAATCTATTCAGAGAAAATGGGTTTAGATTAGAATGATTTGGCTGCCATAAGCAGCGTTCAAATACTCTTGATAATTGCATAAGTTGTGTTATAATAAGCACTGCAATTAAAATGGAGCTTTTCATCCACGATTTCCCGGAGGATATATGAAAGTAGATGTTGTAGATGTCGATCGCGTTACAAAAAAGATTGAAGTGGAAGTCCCTGCTGATAAGATAACAGAAATAACAGAAAATATTTATGGAGAATTGAAAAGGCAGGCAAAGATAAAGGGATTTAGACCGGGCAAAATACCCAAGTCCATCCTTACAACATATTACAAGGATTATATAGAAGATGAATTAAAAAGAAGGGTTATAGAGGGTACCATGTCAGAGGTGCTTTCTGAGGCGAATGTTAAGCCTGTAACAGAGCCTATTGCTGATTTTGTAGAAGATGGAGACCGTTTTGTTTATACGCTTTTGTGTGAAGTGTTTCCGGATATAGAGATATCGTCTTATAAAGGCGTTGAGGTTGAGGTTGATGCCATTCGAGTTACCGATGATGATATTGACAAAAGAATCGAACAAATGAAAGAATTGTATGCGGAAATGATACCGCGTGAGGCTGATAGCGGTGCCCGTAAAGGCGATTTTATAATTGTAAAATATAAGGGGTATTTAGACGGAAGGCCAGTGAAGGACGTTTATTCAGAGGCGTATCCGCTTGAACTTGGTACTTCCCAATTAATGCCTGAATTTGAAAGTGCCATCTATGATATGAAAAAAGGTGAGATAAAAAATGTTGATGTCGCCTTTCCTGATGACTACCAACTTAAGGATATTGCAGGCAAAACTTTGCTTTTCGAGATAGAAATAAAAGACATAAGGGAGAAGAGACTTCCCGATCTGAATGATGAATTTGCAAAAGATGTAAATTTTGAAAATGTTGAAAAGATGAAGGAGAGTTTAAAGACAGAGATAGAAAAGGAAAAACTGAACTCAAGGAAGCAGTTCATCTCTAACAAGATAATGGAAATGCTTACCAGCAACATTGACATACAGGTTCCAAAGAGGTTGCTTGCAAAGCATACCGAAGCGATGCTGGAAGAAGCAAAGACACGCTTCAACACGGAACACTTTACAGAAGAGGATTTAAAGGCATTTCAGGGTAATATAAGGGCTGATTTCGAAAAAAAGGCTGCAGAAAGGATAAAATCTGATATAATACTTGCAAGGATTGCTGAAATCGAGGGAATAAAGCTCGAAGATGATGATGTTCACAATAGAATGAAAAAGATTGCGGAAGAGACTAAAAGACCATTTGATGAAGTCAAAAGTTTTTACGAGAAATATGACTTCATTGAGGGCATGAAGATAAATATTGTGCAGCAAAAGACAATGGATTTTTTGATGGAGAATGCAAACATAAAGGAGAAGCAATGAATCTTGTCCCAATAGTTATTGAAAAAGATGGTAGGGGGGAACGGGCATACGATATATATTCGAAACTGCTGAAAGAAAGGATTGTGTTTCTTGGCACAGCCATAGATGATAATGTTGCGAATATCATTGTCGCACAACTTTTATTTCTCGAATCAGAAGACCCATCAAAGGAGATTTATCTTTATGTGAACTCTCCTGGTGGCTATATAACAAGCGGATTGGCAATATACGACACCATGCAGTATATAAAGTCTCCTGTTGTAACGATGTGTACAGGTCAGGCTGCAAGTATGGGCGCAGTTCTTCTTGCGGGTGGCGAACCTGGTAAAAGGTTTGCGCTTCCACATTCAAGGATCCTTATCCATCAACCCCTCGGTGGTGTACAAGGCCAGGCAACCGATATAAACATTCAGGCAAAAGAGATTCTCCGTGTGCGTGAAGAAATAAACAGGATATTTGTCAAACACACAAACCAGCCTTTTGAAAAGATCTCGATAGACACAGAAAGAGATTTTTATATGACCGCAGAACAGGCGAAAGACTACGGTATAGTAGATGAGATAGTGGAGAAAAGAAAATGACAATGATCAAAAAAAACAACGGTAGGACAATGAAACTACATTGCTCTTTCTGCGGTAAAAGTCAGGATGAGGTGAAAAAGCTTATTGCCGGTCCTATGGTGTACATATGCGATGAGTGCATTGGGTTGTGCAATGAGATTATTCAGGAAGAGGTCAAAAAAGAACGTTTTGATTATATCAAGACCTCAATTCCAAAACCTCACGAGATAAGGAAACTGCTTGATGAGTATGTAATTGGTCAGGAACATGCTAAGAAGGTTCTTTCAGTCGCTGTTTATAATCATTATAAAAGGATAGAGGCTAAGGTAAGCTTTAATGATGTTGAGATTCAAAAAAGTAATATTCTATTGATCGGTCCGACCGGTTCTGGAAAAACACTCCTTGCGCAGACATTGGCTAAGGTACTACATGTTCCGTTCACTATATCTGATGCAACAACGCTCACTGAGGCTGGTTATGTAGGAGAAGACGTTGAAAACATAATACTCTATCTGCTTCAAGCAGCCGATTATAATGTGGAGAAGGCAGAGAGAGGCATAGTATATATTGACGAAATCGACAAGATATCCCGAAAGACGGACAGTCCTTCCATAACGAGAGATGTGTCTGGTGAAGGCGTACAACAGGCACTTTTAAAGATAATCGAGGGAACGGTTGCAAACATTCCACCAAAGGGAGGCAGGAAGCACCCTCAACAGGAGTATATAAAGGTTGATACTTCGAACATACTTTTTATCTGTGGAGGTGCGTTTAACGGTGTTGACTCTATCATTGCCAACAGGATCGGAAAGAAAGGTTTAGGTTTTGGTGTAGATGTGGAAGGTGGTCGTGATAAGAGATATTCAGAATTGATAAAGGATATCCAGCCAGAAGACCTTTTGAAGTATGGCCTGATACCCGAATTCATAGGCAGATTGCCTATTATAGCGACGCTGAATGAACTTGACGAGAACGCCCTTGTAGAGATTCTGAAAAGGCCACGGAATGCAATTATAAAACAGTATAAGAAACTTTTTGAACTTGAAAACGTTAAACTAACATTTACAGAAGGCGCAATCAGGGCTATTTCAAGGGAGGCCATGAAGAGAAAGACTGGCGCAAGGGGGCTTCGGTCAATACTCGAAAAGATCATGCTTGACGTTATGTATGAGATTCCAAATATATCAAACGTTAAAGAGTGTGTTCTGAATGAAGAGGTAATAGTTAATCATGAAAGGCCTATTTTTATCTATGAAGAAGAGGCGGAAATTGCCTGAAGATGTTTTCTTTGAGCGTTATGTTTTTAATTGGAAATGTTGTAAGAGTATTGTAATATAGAGAAAAAATCGTGAACAGCTATTTGACTTTGACGTTTAAACCTGTTATAGTTACCAGCGTTGGGCGGGTAGCTCAGCGGGAGAGCATCGGCCTTACAAGCCGGGGGTCGCAGGTTCAAAACCTGTTCCGCCTACCATTTGCGGGGACGTAGTTAAGTCGGTCTATAACGCCGGCCTGTCACGCCGGAGGCCGCGAGTTCAAGTCTCGTCGTCCCCGCCATTCTTTTAATAAAAAAATAGGGTGTCCTATGCATATTATCCTTTGCATTCATAATCATCAGCCTGTTGGAAATATGCATTTTATTCTTGAGGAGGCTTATAATAGATCTTATAAGCCTTTTTTTGAGATAATGAAGGATTTCCCTGATGTTAAAATAAACCTGCATTTTTCAGGTTACCTTCTCACCTGGTTAACCGAACACAAACCTCAATATATCAAGCTCTTAAATAAACTCAGGAAAAGGGGGCAGATAGAGATTGTTTCTGGCGGTATGTATGAGCCTATACTTCCTCTGCTTACAGAAGAAGATGGGATCGCACAGATAAAGATGCATATGGATTATGTTGAAACGATCTTTCAAGAGAGGCCAAAAGGTATGTGGCTTGCCGAAAGGGTTTATGAACCACATATACCTAAAATCTTAAACAAGGCGGGTGTGCTTTATACGCTTGTAGATGATTATCATTTCAAGGCGGTAGGGGTGCCAGAAAAAGAGTTGTACAGATATTTTGTGACTGAACATGAAGGTCACAAACTCTTTATCTTTCCGGGTCTCGAGTTTTTGAGATATGCGATCCCATTCAAACCTATTGACGAAATTGATAAATATTTCAGAGGGATTGAAGACTCTGGCAATGACCTCGCTGTGTTCGGAGATGATGGAGAAAAATTTGGTTTGTGGCCAGGTACTTATGAACATGTGTATAACGCCGGATGGCTTAAATCGTTTTTTGGGTATCTGTCAAAAAACAAGGATTGGCTAAAAACAGTTACCTTCAGTGAGTATATAGATAGTATGCCACCTAAAAGTCGTGTTTATCTGAACTGCAACTCTTATATGGAGATGGCGGAATGGAGTTTGCCATCCAAGAAGTCCTGTGTTTATGAGACGTGCCTTAAAAACTCTACCGAAGAATACCGTGAATTTGTAAAAGGCGGCTATTTTAAATATTTCCTTGTGAAATATGACGAATGTAACGATATGCACAAAAAGATGCTAATGGTTACAAACAAGGCAAATAAAGACACTGAAGCAAAAAAACATGTTTTTATGGCACAATGTAACGATAGTTATTGGCATGGAGTTTTTGGTGGTCTTTATCTTCCCCATCTTCGCGGTTCTGTATACAACCATCTTATAGAGGCTGAAAAGATGCTCGACCCTAAGTCTCCATTTGTAGACGCAAAATCAGAAGATGTCAATATGGATGGATTTGAAGAGATTGTCCTTACTAATAATGATATAAAGGCATATTTTTTACTCAAAGAGGGCGGCATACTCTATGAATATGATTATAAACCGTCTTCTGTAAACATTATGGCGACATTTTCGAGAAGGTATGAGGGGTATCATGAAAGGTTAAAGACAGCCGTTTCTTCAGATGTTGCCGATGGCACTAAAACAATCCACGATTTGATAATTGCCAAAGAAGAAGGGCTTGATAAGTATCTGCATTATGATTGGTACAGAAGGGCTTCTTTGATCGACCATGTAATGGGGTGTGATGTTACCTTTGATGCCTTTTATAAAAGCGCCTATTACGAACCTGGTGATTTTATAAGGGAACCATATTCTGGTGTCATCGAAAGAAAAGATGATTATGTGAAGGCGATCATTGAAAGACATGGTCACTATTGGAGTAATGGCAAGGGATTACCTCTGCATATAAGGAAGGAGATTACGCTCAAAAAGGGCTCCAGTGAGCTTTTAGTAAATTATGCGTTAGATGGTGAAACAAAAGATCCGTTTTATCTGGGTGTGGAATTTAATTTTTCATTTCTCGGAAGTGGGGGGAATCGTTATATCGGTATAGGGAATCAAAGGCTTGACCTTTCGACGATGGGTGCATTGAATGCTGACAATGTAGTGACATTCTATGACCCTTATCAAAATGTCTTTTTAACGGTTGAATTTGATGATGCATCGTTTGTGTGGACGCACCCTGTCGAGGTTGTTTCTTTATCAGAGCAAGGTTTTGAGAGAAATTACCAAAACACGATGCTTATGCCTGCCTGGCGGATAGACTTATCAAATGGTTTGAAAAACATACGTATAAGGCTCATAATTAAAAAGGCAAACTAATAAAAAATACCGCTTTCAGATGTCTGTGTTTAATGATCTCCATAATAATCACAACATATAACAGACGTGCATTCCTTAAGGCAGCCCTACTTTCGGTTATTAATCAGGACTATCGGGACAAAGAAATCATTGTCGTAGACGATGGTTCTAATGATGGTTCTCGCGAAGAAATACGAGAATTTCCAATCAGATATATCTGGAAAAAAAATGGGGGTATAAGCAGCGCGCGGAACTGTGGTATAGAATTATCCAAGGGTGAATATATCTCTTTTCTTGATGTAGATGATTTATGGCTTAAAGGCAAACTTTCTAAACAGATGGAGCAGATGGAAAAGGATAATTTTTTGATATCCTATACAGATGAAATATGGATAAGAAACGGTAAAAGGTTAAACCAGAAGCTCAGACACAAAAAATACACAGGACATATATTTGAAAGGTGCTTGCCGCTTTGCATTATAAGCCCTTCATCGGTTGTAGTAAAGAAAGAGGTGTTTGACAATATTGGTTTTTTTGATGAATCCATGTCGGTCTGTGAGGATTATGATATGTGGCTGAGAATTACAGCCAGATATCCTGTTTTGTTTGTCGACGTGCCGCTTATCATTAAACAAGGTGGGCATGCAGACCAACTTTCAAAAAGCGTCAAAGCAATGGATCGCTTTAGAATTAAAAGTATTGTAAAAATTATAAAGAGCGACGCCCTAACCGATGCAATGAAAAAGGCCGCCATTGCCGAATTGCATAATAAATTGAATATTTATATGAATGGCGCAAAAAAAAGGGGAAAAATAGAAGAGATGCAAGGTATAATGGAACTTGTAAAAGATGTAATTTATTGACATTATGATGATTGTCTGGTTACATTCTTGCAAAATCTTGTTTAGAATTATCGATCACTTATGCAAAAGTATATTAAAAGTATAGGAAAATAAACATTTGAACTCAAAAGACCATCAAGCCATAAGAGGTTTTATTTGAAACCATTTACATTTATAGGCAGAATTACAATGGATTTTGTAAATAGTATGGGCTCAATGGCGATATTTTTTTCGCTTGCATTTATAAATATTTTCAGAAGAAAACAGATACAGGAGATTGTAAACCAGATATATTACATAGGTGCCACGTCATCACTTATTGTTATGCTTGTAGGTCTTTTTACAGGTATGGTGCTTGGATTGCAACTTTTTTATACACTGGTAAAATTTGGTTCTGTGGGTGCGCTTGGCTCTGCCGTATCACTATCACTTATAAGGGAGTTGGGTCCGGTACTGACCGCCATAATGATCACTGCGCGAGCCGGTTCAGGCATGACTGCAGAGATTGGCATCCTTCGTATATCTGAACAAATTGATGCACTTTACACCATGCGCGTCAATCCTGTTAGATATCTTGTCAGCCCGAGAATTGCTGCTTCAATCATCAGTTTTCCATTGCTTACTGCATTTTTCGATATTGTAGGTATTCTGGGTGGATATGTCACCGGTGTGCTTCTGCTTGGAACAAACGCGGGAACATATTTTTATCGTGTCCAGTCATCGCTCGATATAGTTGATGTTAGGGGTGGGTTTATTAAATCGATTGTTTTTGCCGTCATAGTATCTTGCATTTGTTGTTTTCAGGGTTATTTCTGCCATATGCGTACAGATGGATATGGTTCTAAATCTGTCGGACTTGCCACAATTTCGGCGGTTGTGCTTTCATGCATCATGATTCTTGTTGCTGATTATGTAGTAACGTCATTTCTTATGTAGGTATTCTATGAAAGAAACGTTTTTGCAAACAACACCTCTTATTGAATTTAGGAATGTAACAAAAGGTTTTGGGGATAAAAGTGTATTGGATAATGTCAATCTAAAAATCTATGAAAACCAGATTACAACGATTATAGGCAAAAGTGGTACAGGGAAAAGCGTGTTGCTTAAACATATGATTGGCCTTTTAAAACCTGATAAAGGCACAATACTTTTCGAGGGTAATCCTGTTGCACGAATGAAAAAAAAGGAATGGGAACAATACAGGAGCAAAATCTCGTTTTTGTTTCAAAACAATGCCCTTATGGACTCAATGACGGTTTTCGACAATGTAGCCTTTCCCTTAAAGCACACGACAAATTTTACTAAAAAGGATATTGAAGAAAGGGTGCTTAAAAGGATCGAAGATCTGGAACTGATGGATGCAATAAGCAAATACCCTTCGGAACTCTCAGGTGGCATGCAAAAAAGGGTCGCATTGGCGCGCGCATTGGTTACAGATCCAAAAATTGTGCTTTTTGATGAGCCCACAACTGGTCAAGATCCTATAAGGAAGAATATGATTCTTAGTATGATTGCCCATTACCGTAAAAAGTTTGGGTTTACCGCTGTCATGATTAGCCATGATATACCCGATGTCTTTTTCATCTCTGACCGTATCATTATTCTGTGGGAAGGTAGTGTAGGTTATGAGGGAAGCTATGAACAAGCAGTGAATAAAAAACTTCCCCTGATTGACGAGTTTCTGAGGAGTCTCGAGGGGTTTGAAGATGAACTCACGGGTCTACTTTCAAGGGAGGCATTCAGGGTTCACTATTCGGCACTATTGGGTGGTGGTGCGGTTTCAACTGCAAGGGTTTCTGCAGTGCTTTTTAGTATTCACCTGAACATGCTAAACGATGTTATTGGACCACAGGCATCTATGGAAATCATAAAAATACTCGGAGAGTATACCAATAGGCATTTTAATCCTATCGGTGGTTTTTCAGCACGTCACAGCAGGGATGAAATCCTGACCATATTTCCTCATACAGGCACTGAAGAGGCTAAGCAGCTTGTCTTTAGTTTTGCAGATGAAATGAAATTAAAAACACTTGAAATAATCCAAAATCTTGCGGCAGACAAGATTGGTATTGGTAATTGTTTTGATGTTTATCTGCATGCAGGCATAACGCATGTTTTACCAAGGGACGCAATAAATCAGATTATTGATAGAGCCCGGGAAAATCAGAAGGTTATTGCAACATACAGATGTGATAGAGGAGGTGATATGCAATGAAAAAATATACTATGGAAACTACCGTTGGTATCTTCGTTGTAATTGGCCTTATATGTGTCGGTTATATGACTGTGAAACTTGGTAAGGTATCATTTTTTAAAAGCGACACTTATACGATCTATGCCCGCTTTGCCTCTGTTTCTGCATTAAGGGTAGGGGGGACGGTTGAGGTTTATGGTATTGCGGTGGGTAGTGTTAAGAGTCTTGGTATTGACAGCGACAGACAAATGGCGCTGGTTGGCATGTCTATCAAAAAGGATGTAAAGATATATGATGATGCATCCGCTTCGATAAAGACTTCAGGGTTAATAGGCGATAAATTAGTAAAAATCGATCCAGGCGGTTCAGGTGAACCTATCAGGCCTGGTGGCATCATCACCCAGACCTCTGTGCCGGCTGATATTGAAGATTTAATTGGAAAATATGCATTCGGAGATGCAAAAAAATAGTTGGGGGAATATTGAATGAAAAAATCTTTTAGAATATTCATGCTCGTTTTGATGATGATGCTTCCCATTTATGTATTTGGGGGTGCTCCGTTTGATACTGTGAAGATGAATGTTGGTAGCGTGCTCGAAATACTTGGTGACCCTAAACTTAAGGGGGATGCCGGCAGAAAGGTAAAGGAACAGAAGCTCGAGGTTATTGCAGATAAAATGTTTGATTATATTGAACTTTCCAAGAGAACCCTTGGACTCAACTGGAATAAATTTACCCAGGAACAGAGAAAAGAATTTGTCGATCTTTTCAAGATGGTGCTTAAAGACGCATACGTTGATAAGATTATGGCATACACAAATGAGCGGGTAAACTTTACAAAAGAGGTTTCACTTTCAGAGACAACCTATGAGATTCAAAGTGTCGTTGTGAGAAAAAGCGGTGAAGTACCTATCTTTTACAGGGCTATAAAGAGGGAGAACAGTTGGAAGGTTTATGACGTCATCGTTGAAGGGGTAAGTCTGATAAATAACTACAGGACTCAATTCAGGGAGATTCTCGGAAACAATCCACCGGAGACACTTCTCGAGACACTTCGTAAGAAGGTAGGAAAGAGGCAGTGATAAGACCTATGATGTCTTTAAAAAAGATTATTTGGATTCGGGGGTTGACGACAATATTATTTTTGGTTTCTTGTTTGTTGTTAGAATGCCCGTTTTTATTATATGCTGCACCTGTTGATACAGATAAGGCAGACACGATTGTTTTTGAAACGCAATCTGAACTGGTGAAACAATCAGAAGAGGAAACACCAGAGAAAACGCTTGATAGATATGAAGATGCAAAAATTGAGGAGGCGTCAACAGTTTTATCGTCAAAAGAAGAAGATGATATTGAAGCATATGAAGATGTAACCTCTGATGAAATTGGTGTTGTGGAAGAACAAGGCATTGCAGATCCGTTCGAGTTTTTAAACAGAGGTGTTTTTCACTTTAATGACAAGGTTTATTTTTGGGTATGGAAACCCATTTCACAAGGATATAAGTATGTCGTGCCTGAAGGGATAAGGGGTATTTTCAGTAGTTTTTATGAAAACATCAAGGCACCGGTTCGGATTATTAATAATCTTCTACAGGGAAAACCAAAATTTGCAGCTATCGAACTTGGAAAATTCTTGATTAACTCAACCCTTGGGATAGGGGGACTAAGAAATTGCGCAAAAGAATGTTTCGGCATTGAGGGTCGAAATGCAGATTTTGGTCAGACGCTTGGCAAATATGGCGTTGGATTTGGTTTTTATATTGTTTTGCCGTTTCTCGGTCCATCCAATCCGCGTGACGGAGTGGGTTGGCTTGTAGACTGGACATTGAGACCTACGACTTATATAAGTACCGATCAATGGTTTGACCTCCAGAGTGTGGGTCTTTATGTACATGAAAAGGTCAATGACACATCATTTCATATAGGCGAATACGAAATACTCAAACAAGCAGCCATAGACCCTTATATAGCAATGCGTGATGCTTATGTACAGTATCGTACAAAGCTTATTGAGCGCTAAACATCTTGTGCATTAAATGTCAAAATACACCCTAATCGCTTCTTCTACCTTTGGTCTTGAGTCTGTAGTTGCCCGTGAACTTGAGGTACTTGGTTATACTGGTATTACTATAGAAAACGGTAAAGTGTGTTTTAAGGGTGACGAAAGGGATATTGCGCGTTGTAATATATGGCTTAGAACAGCCGATAGATTGTTTATCGAGATAGGAAAATTCAGGGCAACTGATTTCGAGGAATTATTTCAGGGCGTGTTAAAGGTAAAATGGGAAGAGATTGTCCCCTTCAAAGGAAAAATGCACGTCACCGGCAAATCGGTGAAATCGAGATTATTCAGTGTAAAGGACTGCCAGGCTGTTGTAAAAAAGGCCATAATCGAATCGATGAAAAGAAAGTATAAAACATCATATTTTGAAGAATCAGGGCCAATATATAAAATAGATGTTTCATTGTTGAAGGATGTTGCAACCCTGACTATAGATACGACAGGGGCAGGTCTTCATAAAAGGGGTTACCGGGAAGATGCAGGCGAGGCTCCACTAAGAGAGACGCTTGCAGCAGGGCTTGTCTTGTTGAGCAGATGGAACCCATCTATTGTTCTCGCAGACCCGTTTTGTGGTTCAGGTACAATACCGATTGAGGCTGCGATGATTGGAAAAAATATTGCCCCTGGCTTAAGAAGGTCATTTGTTTCCGAAGGATGGCATCAGATCCCGAAAGGCATATGGGATAAAGAGAGACACGATGCATCAAACCTTATGAAGAACGCCAGTTTTAGAATCCTTGCATCCGATGCTGACCATTATGTCTTGAGAAAGGCAAGAATCAATGCAGAAAAGGCAGGTGTATCTGACTGTATCGCCTTTCAAAAACTTCCCGCAGAAAGATTTCGTTCTGGAAAAAGTGGAGGCTATATTATATGCAACCCCCCTTATGGAGAGAGGATGAGCGATGCATCAAGGGTAGAAAAACTTTACACACATATGGGGGAGGTATTTTTGAATCTTGATTCATGGTCGTTTTTTATTTTCACCGCCTATAATGATTTCGAGAGATTGTTTGGCAGAAGGGCAGATAAAAACAGGAAACTCTATAACGGCAATATCAAGTGTTATTATTATCAATATTGGCCAAAAAAGACGCGAAAAACGTTTACATATGGATAATATATTTATTTTAAAACTATTGATGTCATTTATTGTTGGTAGTATCTGGGTGACAACATGTACAATTGTTGCCGAACGTTATGGAAGTAAGGTCGGCGGGTTTATAGTAGGGCTTCCTTCAACGATTCTGCTTGGATTGTTTTTTATTGCATGGACACAATCAACAGATATTGCCGTTGAAGCAACTACGGTTGTCCCAATGGTTGGAGGGATCAATTGCATCTTTATCGTGACATATATCATGCTTGTAAGGCTTAACTTCTGGCTGGCAATAGCTGGTGCACTGTTTGTGTGGTTTGTCCTTTCTCTCATGCTCGTTATTTTTAGATTTAGCAGTTTCAATCTTTCAGTTGGCGTGTATGTTGTGCTGTTAATATTCTCATACTGTTTTGTAGAAAAGATACTGAATGTTAGGTCGGAATCACGTAGGGAAGTGAAACTTACCTTTAAACTTGTGCTTTTTAGGGGTTTTATAAGTGGGTTAATTATTTTGTTGGCTGTTTTTCTGACTAAGGCTGGAGGACCTCTCATCGGTGGAATATTTGTGATGTTTCCCGCCATGTTTCTTGGGACGTTACTGATAACATATTTTTCTCATGGCGCAAGGTTTTCCTCAGCCGTTATGAAGGCATCGATCTTTGGGGCAATTAGTGTCGTAATTTACGGCATTGTAGCCAGATATACCCTTATTCCTCTTGGAATCTGGTTTGGCACTGCCCTGTCTATCTTGATTTCATTTTTCTGTGCTTTTGTTATACACAATGTGTTGACGAGAAAGATGTCTTGAAAGGTTAATGCATAACATCAAATAACAGAAATCGCATAGCGGACGTTGAAATTCGACAAAAATATAGATTATATTTTGACGAGCGTATATGTTTTTTCACCTAATCCGAGCATTTGTGCATGTTCAAGTTGTATGTTCCAGTCGATTGAAGGATACAGTGCCCTCCATTTGTCATCGCCTTTTTTCAGGGGCTTTTTTATTGCTGTATTTGGAATGGATTTTTCGTTGTTCACAAGGTCACATGACGCTGTGTCAATCGCCACTGGGTCAGTTGATGCGAGGATGCCTATGTCTCTCACAATGGGTGCATCATTGTTGGGATAACAATCACAGGCGGGGCTTACCTGCATGACGAAGTTTATATATATGATTTTTTTCTCTTTGCCCTTCAGGACGCCAAAGGCATATTCAACCATCTTCTTCTGAAAGATATCAGGCGATTCATTCCACTGTATCTGAATTGCATTAAAACTGCATATAATAATGCATTCGCCGCAGCCGATGCATTTTTCGGGGTCGATGCTGGCCTTTTTGTCTTTGATGGCAATGGCACCAGCAGGACAATAATCGAGACAAGTACGGCAGCCTTTACAGTTGTTACTCTTGATAATTGGCGCAACATTGCTGTGCTGGACGAGCTTTCCTTCCCTTGTTGCGCATCCCATGCCTATATTTTTTAACGATCCCCCGAAACCAGATAATTCATGGGCTTTAAAATGGGTTACCACGATCATTGCATCTGCTTCCACAATTTCCTTCGCAATGCTTACCTCCTTCAAGATATCTCCGTCGATTGGTATTTTTATGCCTGTTGCGCCTCGAATCCCGTCTGCAATAATAATAGGACATTCAACGCATGCATAGTCAAACCCATTACGTATTGCGGTTGTTAAGTGGCTAACCGCATCGCTTCTAGAACCGGTGTATAGAGTATTTGTGTCTGTGAGAAAAGGTTTTCCACCTAAATTTTTTATCCTCTCGACAATCCTCCTGAGAAAAACCGGTCTGAGATATGCAGTGTTGCCGTATTCGCCAAAATGTATTTTTATTGCAACAATATCATTTTTATTTATTTTCTCATTTATCTTTGTTCTATTTAGCAAATCTTCAATTTTATCGAGCAGATTTCTCTTTGGATTTGTTCTTAAATCTGTAAAAAACACCTTGGACATAGCAACTCCTTTTTGTATTTAATTTGTATAGAAATTATGTTAGAAGTAATGCGATTTTGTCAACTAAAAGGAGGCTTTTGAAATGCTAAATCTATCTGAAAAACACGGCATGATTCGAATGATTGCTGAAAAGATTGCAAACGAAAAGGTTGCCCCAAGGGCAAAAGAAATAGATTCAACAGGTGCATTTCCGTGGGATCTTGTTGATGTGTTCAAAAAACAGGGATTTTTATATCTGATGCTTCCCGAGCGGTTTGGGGGGCTTGATGGGGACATAACATCTCTTTGTCTTGTAATTGAAGAACTTGCCAAGGTGTCGGGTGCGTCTTCACTTATACCTCTTGCACATAATGTTGGTTTGATGCCCATTATGGTTGCTGCAAACGAGGAACAGAAAGAGTACATTTACAACAAGGTTGCTGATCCTGATAAAATGAATATAGTAGCCTTTGCCTTGACAGAACCTGATGCAGGCTCTGATGCATCGCACATGAGGACGAGTGTTACTAAAAATGGGCAATACTATTATCTTAATGGAAAAAAATCTATGATTACAAATGGTGCAAATGCACAGATTTATTCTGTTTTTGCCAACTCGAACCCAAAATTGAGAACTAATGGAATCTCAGCATTTTTTGTCGAAAGGGACTATCCCGGTGTTACTATTGGCAAGAGTGAGGACAAAATGGGTATGAGGGGATCAGATATCACTGAGCTTATATTCGATAATGTAAGACTCTCAAAGGATAATCTTCTTGGTAAGGAAGGCGATGGGTGGGATATTGCCATGTCTACATTGAATCTGTCGAGGCCTGCTGTCGGTGCCCAGGCGGTAGGAATTGCACAAGGGGCGCTTGATTATGCAGTGGAATACGCATGGAAGAGGGTGCAGTTTGGGCAGAAACTTGCTGATTTTGAAGGGATTCAGTTTATGGTAGCTGATATGGCAACAGGTGTTGAGGCTGCAAGGGCGCTCGTTTATGATGCGGCTCATCTACTGGATATGAAGGTATATGAGAGGGATAAAATGAGTGCTATTGGTGTAGATAAGCTTTCCGCTATGGCTAAGGTGTATTCTGCGGATGTTGCGATGAAGGTTACCACCGATGCGGTTCAGATTCTTGGAGGATATGGCTACACAAAAGAATATCCCGTTGAAAGAATGATGAGGGATGCAAAAGCTACACAGATTTATGAAGGTACAAACCAGATCCAGAGAATTGTTATTGCAAGGGATATCTTTAGAAAATTTATGGTTTAAGAACTAACCGAACATCTTATCTTCATATTCCTCAGGAATTTCCGGTTGTTTTGAAAAAGCTGGCGGTATAAATGGCGCCTCCATCTTTTCTATGAACTCAAAGATGGGGATTGCTGGCATAGTTACTATTTGAACTGTACCCCTTGAACCAAGTTCAATGGACACCCTTGCTATAGTTTCGTTGTTTGGTGCTTCGAGAATATTTATAAAGTCATACAAGCCAAGGGTTGCATATTGTACAAGCACCTTTGCGCCCATTTTTTCAACCTCTTTGTCGACTTCCTTTATGCGTTCAGCGTTATTTTTAATTGTTGCTCTACCTTCGTTTGTTAGTCTGCTGAACATTATATATATCGGCATTTAAATCCCTCCTTTTTTTATCTTTTATTATACCATAAGCCTTCTGATGTCAACAGGTTTCTTAAGAACTATATTTTTTAAAATGGTCCTATTGCAAAGCCCCTAAGATTTCAAGACAATTTATTTAAAAAAATACTTCACCTTGAAAAATTTATCATACATATATGGAGGTCAGGTTTTTTTGCATTACCACCTGATATATTGATTTTATGGCCCGGCCTCTCCGTTTAGAATACTCTGACGCTTTCTATCATATCATTTTTTAAGGGAATACCCAGCAGGACGTCTTTTCTGTTACAATAACCTTCAACTTTTTTACCATTCTTAAAAAGGTGGTAAAAAAATTAAAACAGCCAAAGTAAATGTATTGTGATTGACCTTATTTTTATGGTATTAGACAAAGTTAGACATTTTAGTAGGAACACTTTATGCTATAATTGTATAAGGGGAAGATAAAACAGACGAATGGAAAGCCGGCAAGGATGTGGTACTACTATTCGTGCGTATCTCCCATAAATACAGAGTAAATTTGGAAGGATCAATTTAATACATCTTCTGCCGCCCGGAATGGAGACGTTTTCTTGCTAAGGCAGGAGAAAAAACAAAATCAAGGAGGTTGCCATGTTTGAACCAAAAAAAATTCTTGTACCAACCGATTTTTCAGAGTTTTCGGATAAGGCTCTTGAGAGCGCAGTCGACGTTGCAAAAAAAGAGAATGCTACAATCGAACTCCTCCACGTTATCAGCGTTATCCAGACCTGCAGTGTCGACTACTGCTTTGATCAGCAAACCCTGGATATGCTTGAGAAAAACAGTATCAATGCATCTATGGATCAGATGAAGAAAGAGATTGATAGGGTTCCCGGAGCCAGTTCTGTTCAGATCGAAACCGTTATCAGAAAGGGCACCCCATACGAAGAGATTTTGAACGAACAGAAAGAGAAAAAGATCGATCTCATTGTCATCGGTTCCCATGGGAAAACGGGACTTATCCACCACCTTATGGGAAGCGTTGCCGAGAGGGTCATGAGGGGAGCAAAATGTCCTGTTTTGCTCGCGAAGATATAACATAACCTTAGGAATGACACCCTTTTTTCTGCCATCGCCGAGTGGTTTTATTGGGGAACCATGCTCCTTTGTCATGTGGAAATGACGAAAGGTTTTTGAAGCAATTATTCAAGGGTCTTGATAAAGAGCAAAACATGGAACGAGCGGAAAGGCTAAAGGCGTTAATTGTAAAGGTTGCTTTTTAGGGAATACATTGAAGCGTATGTTTTTTACATTATGTAGAAAGATTCTATGAAGTAGCCAAATATCCGGCAAAAGGACATTATCCTGAATCAGACGAGGCGAGACATACACATTGACTAATGCTTCAAAAAAATGCCTATTAGGAGACTGACCAATGAACAAAAAGACATTTCAGAACCGCATAGAAAGGTGTACAAGCATAATGAAAGCAGAGGGTTACAACATCCTCCTGCTCATCAAGCCTTCCAATATGTATTATCTCACAGGTGATGGACGTCTCTGTGCATATGCGATGGTCACCCAGGACGGGAAGGTTGCCATTGGGGTGCCCAAGACAGACATTGATGATGTAAAACGGTCCGCCTATTTCGACAGCGTTGTCGGTTTCGAGGATGAGGTGGGGATGATCCATTCAATTGCCCATTACTTTGAACACTTCGACATAAAAAAAGGGACTGTAGGTTTGGAATATAGCTTCCTTACCCAGTCCATGATGGGCATTGTAACCCATCCCCATGCAAAACCAAGAGATGTGTTGCCGAAAGATTGTACCCACATCATGTCCGGACTTCGTGTTGTGAAGGAAAACCAGGAAATCGACCGTCTCAGGCAATCTGCTCTTGTTGCTGACATTGGAATAAAGGCGGCAATAGAGGCGGTAAGACCAGGAACATCGGAGAGCCGGATAGCCGCAGAAGCAGAATACGCCATGCGGTATGCCGGCGCAGAGGGGTTTTGGCGAACCTACGTGTCATCTGGTTCCCGCACCGGTATTGCACATGGACTGCCCACAAATCGTAAACTGGAATCCGGTGACCTGGTGATGATCGATGTCCATCCTGTTGTCGATGGATATAGTTCGGATGTTTGCCGAACGGTATGTGTGGGAAAACCATCGACTGAACAGCAGTCGGCGTATGATGTCTATCTGAAAGCCCAACAGGCAACTGTTGCAAAGGCAAGGGCCGGTGTCGGCATGGTTGAGTTGGGCGAAACAATGCATGGGATCATGAAAAATGAAGGACATGGAGAACATATTTTTGGGCCGCCCATCCATGGGATCGGGATTGATTTCGAAGAATCTCCCCTACCTCCAGGCCATGCATTCTTCCATGGTGAAAAAGAACCACCACCCCTTCCTGCGAATGTAGTCATTGCCATCGGCAATTGCGGACTCTATTCGGAAAGTTGGGGGGTGAGGGTTGAAGATACGGTCGTAGTTGGAGACGAAGGGCCAATAATACTAACCACGTACCCGTATTTTCTGAACCTAACATAACAAAGAAATACAGTTTTTGTGACTTTGCAGGTCATCGTTAAATAAAAGGAGGTATTTGTCGTGTTTTTAGCTATCGTTAATTTTCCACCTATAAAATCGGGAAAGGACAAAGAATTTCGGGAATGGTTTGCCGCATCGAATCGTGAGTTCGCATCCTTCAAAGGATTCATTAGGCGTCGACTTTTGAAACCCGAAAAAGGCGGCAATTATGCAGCCATCGTAGAATTTGAAAACCGTGACGCCTTTATGGCCATGCATTCCAGTCCCACTCACGACAAAGCGGGAGAAAATGTCCGGCCGTTATTTGACGGTAGCCCAATGCCAACTTTTTATGAAGTTGTCGTTGAATAAACGGAAGGCAACAGATGCTGTTCATTGGTCCTTGATAATCAATTGAACATAGGCAATGATAAGGGTTCTTCAAAAGAAAGTTGAAGTGTAGAAAAAAAGATAGATAAAAACCTTGATTTATGAGGTTTTCAAGGCCAATGTTCTTATCTGGACTAATGGTTCTGGTTGAAAGCGAGAACACCCATGATAACAACAAAAGTCCTTTCCTCTGCCATCTGCCCAGAAATGTCTTGCAACTATATGATATATATGGCATAACAGTGAATACTTTACCTCAAGGAGACCTTCTCATTGAAAGTCCCTTAAATAAAAGATACAGGAAGGTTGCAAGCGCAGATGATAGACCTGCATGTCTGGCACTATACATGTTCAAGTGTTTGCCACTCCATTGATGGAACAACATAAGCGATCCGCAAAAAAAGATGGCAGAGGGGTATTGGATGATAAGATAGCCCATAGAGGCTCAAATCGCTATCAGATTAGACAGAAAAAAGCAGACCGTGTGGACCAAAAAGATTATCGGGTCAGTTTGCTTTAGGATATCGTTTTTTATAGTACATTGAAATTTTATACATAGTATAGTATTATCCTTTGGGAGGATTTTTTATATGAGCAAAAAATATAAGCTGTCTCTAAGTTTTTTTCTTGTTGTTGTTTTTGTCCTTGGATTCCTTATGGGGGCACAGGGAAAGAAGGTGTACTCAGGTGGTGACAGCAAAGAGATATATGAATACCTTAAGACGTTTTCTGATGTTATAGATCTTGTAAAGAAAAATTATGTCGATGATGTCAAAGACAAAGAAATGGTATATTCTGCCATAAAAGGGATTCTGGAGTCGCTCGACCCGCATTCATCGTTTATGACCCCAGACATGTACAAAGACATGCAAACGGAAACAAAGGGTGAATTTGGAGGCATTGGTATTGAGATTACAGTAAAGGATGGTTTTCCGTTGGTAATTACACCCATCGAAGATACCCCTGCATATAAAGCAGGTATAAAAGCAGGCGATCATATTGTAAGAATTGATGGAAAAACCACAAAAAATATGAGTCTTATAGATATAGTCAAGATGATTCGTGGAACTAAAGGCAAACCGGTTTCTCTGACGATTATGAGGGAAGGCTTTACAGTTCCCCAGGAGTTCAAGGTGGTTAGGGATGTGATTGTTGTTAAGAGCATAAAATATAGGATGCTCGAAGATGGTTATGGATATATAAGAATTGTACAATTCCAGGAAAAGACATCAAAGGATTTTGATAATGCTATAAAAGATCTGATACAAAAGAATAATGGTAAGCAACTGAGAGGTCTTTTGCTTGATATGAGAAACAACCCCGGGGGTTTGCTTGAACAGGCAGTTGAAATATCTGATAAATTTCTTACCGATGGTCTCATCGTGTCAATCGAAGGCAAGAAAAAAGAAAAGAATGACATGAAATTTTTTGCTCAAAAGAAAGGTGATTATATCGGTCCCCTTGTTGTTCTGGTTAATGAGGGAAGTGCAAGTGCATCCGAGATTGTTGCCGGAGCCCTGCAGGATTATAAAAGGGCTATTGTGGTAGGTGCAAAGACATTTGGCAAAGGCTCCGTTCAGACGATATTTCCACTCGGTGACGGTTCTGCCGTAAGGTTAACTACTGCAAAGTATTATACACCAAAGGGGCGTTCTATCCAGGCTGAAGGTATAACCCCTGATATCGCCGTTGATAGTAATATTATTAGGGGTAAAGAAAGGGGTATGGTGCTGAAGGAAAAGGATCTTGATAAACACATTGAGTTCAATAAAACTGATAAAACTGATAAAACTGAAAAACCTGAAAAACAGGAAAAAGGTGAAAAACTGCCCATTAAGATAGAGAATGATAAGGTCTCAAAAGAAGAAGATTTTCAACTTGCAATGGGATTGCAGATACTCAAAAGCTGGGAGGCGTTAAGGGGAAAGCAATAGCCTAAAAGGCTATTAATAATAGCGCATATCGGACATCGAAATGCGACAAAGCGATAGAAGAGGGAGAACGCTTTAAAGGGGTTGACGAGAGACTGGTGCTGTATTGGCAAGCAAATGTTCTTTGAATTCCTCTGGTATGCGTTTTGGCTTGCCTTTTCCATTGATGCAAACCATCTTGGTTTCGCCTTTTGTGATTGTTTTACCGTCTTTGTTTACGGTGTGGGACAGGATAAAGTAGGCGTTTCTGACCTCTGTTATCGATGTGATTACCTGGATGATATCTCCGTATCTGAGTTTTTCGAGCAGTTCGAGGGTTACATTTCTGATTATAATATATGTGTCCTGCCTTTCCCATTCAGGAATAGAAATGCCGATCGAGAAAAGGTATTCGAACCAGGATTTCTCGAAAAATTTCAGATAATTGGCAAAATAAACAACACCTCCGGCGTCAGTGTCTTGATAGTAAATACGTGTTGTGTACATGCTTCGCTCCTTTTTGCCTCCGCTCATTTTTTAAAATAACCTTCTATTGCATCAATCAGACCCTCTATATCGTATCTTTTTGCTT
>ERZ795031.819-NODE-819-length-36424-cov-9.953284_pt1 | contig 36424 bp, 31 predicted proteins | sample MGYA00375123_ERZ795031 | MGnify/ENA primary metagenome ERZ795031 (study PRJEB30166, sample SAMN05720159) | activated sludge metagenome | isolation source: anaerobic digester from wastewater treatment plant | place: USA | collected 2015-04-21 ...
GAAAGCTTTAAAAAATCAACAAGACAAGTGAGAAAACTTACCGATGAGCTGCAGGATATTGTAATGTCCTTGAGGATGGTTCCAATTTCGGGCACATTTAATAAAATGCACAGGGTAGTAAGAGATATGGGAAAGGAATTAAACAAGGATGTTGAGCTTGTATTAAACGGTGAGGATACTGAAATCGACAAAACAATTGCAGATTGCATTTCAGACCCCATTATGCACCTTGTCAGGAATGCAATGGACCACGGTATAGAATCGGAAGAAAAAAGAATAAGCGCAGGAAAGAACAAAAAAGGAAAAATAACCTTATCTGCCTTTAATACAGGAGGAGAAATACACATTACCGTAGAAGATGACGGAAGAGGATTTGATTCGGAAAAAATATTGGAAAAGGCGGAAGCCAAAGGTTTATTAACCAAACCAGCAAGCGAATATACACAAAAAGAAGCATTCCAATTTTTGATGCTTCCCGGATTTTCCACCAATGATGATATAACCGAGTATTCAGGCAGGGGTGTCGGAATGGATGTTGTTAAATCAAATGTGGAAAAGGTGGGAGGGACAATTGTATTAGAGAGCAATGAAGGATTAGGGAGTAAAATTACATTTAAAATTCCACTTACTTTAACCATAGTATCAGGCATGCAGGTTGTAGTGGGAAACTCTGAATTTATAATACCGATTAAGAGTATTCATCAATCATTTAAAACCAAAAAAAATGAAATTATTCATAATCCCGAGCAGGGCGAAATGATATTGATAAGGGAAAAATGCTACAGGATAATTAGAATACATGAATATTTCAACATTAATACAGATATTACAAATATCGAAGACGGTATATTAATATTTGTTGAATCAGGTGACAACAGTGCCTGCTTGTTTGTTGATAAAATAATAGGGGAGCAGCAAGTTGTCGTTAAACCCCTTCCAATAATATTAAACAAGTACAACCTTAAGGAATCTGGAATTTACGGCTGCTCAATATTAGGTGACGGAAGTATCAATTTAATATTAGATGTAGGAAATTTAATGGAAAGTAATAGATATGGTGAGAATAACTGATAACGAATTTTTGGAATATGTAAAATACATAAATAAGAACTACGGGATAGACCTTTCAAAGAAAAAGATATTAATTGAGGGGAGACTATCCAATTTAATTGAAAAAAAGGGAATGAACAGTTTTTACCAGTATTTGAGAAGTGTAAAAAACAACGATGTAGAAGAAACAATGTTTGTAAACAAGCTGACAACAAACTACACATATTTTTACAGGGAAGAAAAACACTTTCAATATTTAACGGAAACAATACTTCCATATGAAGAAAAAAATAATAAGGCTAAGATATTGAATATATGGAGTGCAGGCTGTTCATCGGGTGAAGAACCCTATACTATAGCAATGATATTGGATGATTATTTCAAGTTTCGGATTAATCAATGGAAAATACGCATATATGCTACTGATATATCCGAAAATGTTCTTTCGAAGGCACGTGAAGGAATATATTCCAAAGACAGCATCTGTAAACTTCCCGATTCATTTATAAAAAGATATTTCATAAAGCTCGACGATAATAAATACCAGGTGGTACCCGAAATCAAGAATTATGTTAGATTTAAAGCATCTAATTTAATGGCTCCGATATTGGAAAAAAACAGGTATCACGTAATATTTATGAGAAATGTAATGATTTATTTCGATTTAGAAACAAAAAACAAAATTATAAACAAATTATACAATGCAACCAGGTCAGGGGGATATTTGATGATTGGACATGCGGAAATAATTCAAAGAGAGCAGTCAAAATATCTCTATATTAAACCGGCCATATACAAAAAGGAATAATATGTTAATAAATAAAATAATCGTAATAGGAGCTTCAACAGGAGGTACCGAGGCAATTATCAAAATACTTAAAGAATTGCCGGAGGATTTTCCTCCGATTCTTATAGCTCAGCACATGCCTATCGGATTTACAAAAATGTATGCGGACAGGCTTAATAAGATATGCAAAATGGAAGTAAGAGAAGCCCTTGATGGTGACAGGATAAAACAAGGTGTTGTATTAATTGCTCCCGGGGACAAGCATATGGTGCTTAAAAAAGACGATAAAGGTTACTATGTATCCTGCAAAAAAGGCGACAAAATAAACGGATATTGCCCTTCAATAGATTTGCTTTTTAATTCGGCGGCCAAAATTGCCGGTAATAAATCAGTAGGAATTATTCTTACCGGAATGGGCAAAGACGGAGCTGAAGGTCTTTTAAATATGAAAAAAGCGGGAGCGTATACTATCGGACAAGATGAAAGTACTTCTGCCGTTTACGGAATGCCGATGGCTGCATTCAATATTGGAGCTGTTACGGTGCAGGCCAAGTTAGAAGATATTTTTGAAATTTTAACAAAACATTTAACAATATAAAATTTCTGACGATAATATAAGTAGCACGAAGATAAAGCAAAGATTATTGAGTAAAAAGGAGAAATTATGTTAAATTCATTGGAGCAATACAAAAAAACCTCAGTAAATACAATGACAAAAGGTGAGCTTCTGATTCTTTTATTCGATGAAGCAATTAAAAAACTAAATCAAAGCAAATTATTAATGGAGCATGAAGACTATGCTAATGCAAACATTTTCTTAACAAAAGTCAGACATATATTTTATTATTTAACGGCTACATTGGATGGCAAGTATCAGATATCACAGGAGTTATCCGATATATACGAATTTTTTAACAGAGAAATTATGAAAGCATCAACATTAAAATCTACAAAACATATAGATGACATATTGCCGATTATTAAGGATCTAAGAGACACTTGGGCTGAAGCAGATATACTTTCGAGAAAAAAGTATTAGAGGTATGCTATGGAAGAGTTATTAAGAAACAAACTGGAGGCAGCCAAAGAATTAAAAAAGTTAACATCGTTTGTCAATGAACTATCCTTAATAATCGATTATAACCGGGTTAATTCATTGCTTGATGAAAGGCAGCAGTATATAGATAAAATAAATGTAATTAACGAAAAAATAAGCGAAGTAAAAAGCAAGGAAAACTATGTTGAAACAAATGAAATTAAAAAATTAAACAAAGATATCGGCAGGGTTTTTACGGAAATTTATGAAATCGATAAAGTAATTCGTAAAAATATAAATACCGAGCTAAAATCAGTTAAGGAAAAGTTAAATTACTCAGAAACAAACATAGTTGTAAATATTAAGATATAAACATTGGACAACCATATCAATATCATGTGGAGGGATTATGAAAACGAATAAGAGTATTTCCAAAAAGATAACAACTACTATTTTAATTGTATGTTTTTCGGCACTGCTAATAACAGGAATAATTATTGTTAAAACAGTCAGTACAAGGTTTAAGGATAACAAAAGACAAATACTGAATGAAACGGCGTTAAGCATAAGCAATAAGGCAGAAGTTTTTTTTGAAAAATATATTACCGTTGTAGAGCAAATGGCTCATGACAAGAACTTACAAGAATTTATGATTAATGCAGAAGGATACCAAACATTACCTGTAACAAGAGGGTTCGACATAGCTACGGCAACAACTGATGATATTCAAAAAGCAGATTCAGAAATAATTCTTACTGCTTATATTGCAGAAGATGATTATTATTTGGCATCTCCAACCATCTATACACAATCCGAATATGATGTTACTTCCAAAGAATATTACAATGCAGTTACAGAAAATAAAGTATGCATTACCGACCCTTATATTGATGCTATTACAGGAGGAATAGTTATAACCATATCTGCACCGGTTAATGTAGACGGTGAAATTGTAGGCTTGACGGCAGTGGATATAGCCATTGATAAATTAATAAACATGGTTGATGAATATGAGCTGGGAGACACAGGATATTTCACATTGTTATCAAAAAATAATGTTATAATTGCCCATAAAGATAAGGATAACTTATTAAAAAAAGTTGATGAAATAAACTTAAGCGATAATATCGTTCAATCAGTTATCAATAAAGACAGGTCTGTAGTAGAATTTACATACAATAATGACGGGTTCATCGGAAACAGTGTGGAAATCGGGGATACGGGGTGGCAGATAATGTCGTCGCTTCCAAAAGAAGAATTCATGTTGAATACAAATCAGTTGGTATTAATTATTATAGCTGTATTCGTAATATTATTGGTTGTGCTGATTGGTGTTTTATACGTATTAATAAATAAATTGACAAAACCGATAACGGATATAACAAACATTACCAACAAATTGGCTGAAGGCGAATTAGATGTAAATATTGATATAAACAGCGACGATGAAATCGGTGTACTTGCAAATTCTATAAGAAAACTGACAGAGCGGTTAAAATTATATATTATTTATATTGATGAAAGCGTCGGAGTTATTGATAAAATGGCTGAAGGACATTTGAACATGGAGCTTAGAAATGATTATGCAGGTGAATTCGCCAAATTAAAAAAATCCTTGTTAAATATGTCCAATACCTTAAAAGATGCAATAGGGAAAATACAACAATCCTCAATTGCAATCAACATGAATGCCGAGCAGGTTTCAACGGGAGCGCAAACATTGGCGCAAGGAACAACGGAGCAGGCAAGTGCAATAGAGGAATTATCAGCAGAAATCAACGAAATTTACACAACTATCGTAAACAATGCAGAGTATGCAGAAAATGCAGGGAGCAAGGCAATGCAAGCTTCCAAGGAAGTTGAGCGCGGCAACATGCAAATGCGCGAAATGCTTTCAGCAATGGATGAAATAAGCAATTCATCAAGCGAAATAGGAAAGATAATAAAAGTTATAGATGATATAGCATTCCAAACTAACATACTTGCATTAAATGCAGCTGTAGAAGCTGCAAGAGCTGGTGCAGCAGGCAAGGGATTTGCGGTTGTAGCGGACGAAGTAAGAAATTTGGCCGGTAAATCGGCGGAAGCCGCCAAACAGACAACCGCACTGATTGAGAATTCAATAAATGCAATCAACAAAGGAACAATGCTGGCAGGCGAAGCAGGCAAATCATTGGCAGGTATTGTCGATAAAACAAACGAAACAAATGAGCTGATAAATGAAATTGTAAAAGCATCATCACAGCAGACTATTTCAGTAAATCAAATAAGAAGAGGCATTGAGCAAATATCATCGGTAGTTCAGGAGAATGCGGCAACAGCAGAGGCAAGTGCAGCCAACAGCGAAGAATTATCAGGACAAGTATTGATTCTCAACGATTTAGTAAAACAATTCACTCTATAAGCTTACTTTCTGTACAATATAAAATACAACCATAAAGCTATGGTTGTATTTTAATTTATTTCATAATTTGTTTAATTTATTGGAATTATTGACGATATATGAATAGATAGATATGAAGACAAGGAAATTATAATATAGAAGAAAAGGAGAAAGATATGTCAATACTTTCAACTAATTTATACGGCTCATCTGTAAACAAAGGAATGGGCGGCCTTATGTCAGGATTGGATACCGATGACTTGGTCAATCAAATGACAGCCGCCACCAGGAATAAAATAAATAAGCAATATCAAGCAAAACAAAAATTGTTGTACAAACAGGAAGCATACAGAGAAATAAGTTCAAAGCTTCTAGCCTTTAACAATAAATATTTCTCTTATTCATCCGGCTCAAAGACTAATATTCTAAGTCCTAAGTTTTTTGAATCATATACATATAAATCCTCATCTAATTACGTAAACGTGACCGGCAGTGCAGATGTTATAAGCAATTTTAAAATCAATAGTATAACATCGGTTGCTAAAGCTGCAATATATACAACAAATTCTGTTTCATCTCAAAGCTTTTCAAGTGATGAAATAATCGGTAACATATCGGAAGATGTTTTATTAAGCAGCAGCATTACATTTGATTTTAACGGAGTGAAGAAGACTATAGCTCTTTCTGAAATGGTTGACGGTAAGCCTGACGGTTCACCTTATACTTATGATGCTGAAGGATTAGCAGATTTTCTGAATACAAAACTTGCTGAAGTTTATGGAGCCGGAAGGGTAAATGCAGAACTTGATGCTTCCCAAACTTCAATAATGTTTTCTGCTTCCGGAAGTACCGATGTTTTTAGTGTAAGCAATATCAGCAATGATTTAAGCATACTAACAGGAATTAAATCAGGGGACAGCAACAGATTAAATATTTCAAAGACTATCGGAGATATATATGGAGAAGAAACAGATTGTTCTATAATTATTAACGGGAAATCAATAGATGGAATTAATAAGGATATGTCAATTTCCGAAGTGCTTAAAAAGATAAACAAAGAATCTGATCTTGATATTACATATTCCAATACCACGGATAAATTTGTTATCGTGTCTAAAGATACCGGTAAAGCATCAAAAATCGAAATTACGGGAGCATTGGCAGATAAGCTTTTCGGAGGAAGTATTGGCAGTGACATAGAAATAAGAGGCGAAGACACAGTGATGAATGTAACCATTCACGGGCAAGATATAGATATTACACGAAGCACTGCTAATTTCTCAATTGATGGTATAAATATTGAATTGAGCAAAAATGCAATACTTGCACCTGAAGAAGACCCTATAACTTTTGATGTAATAAATAACACTGATGAAGTGATTGAAAGAGTGAAGCAGTTTATTGATGATTATAATGAAATAATAGATTTGCTCGGCACTAAAACAAAAGAAAAACCAAGAAGAGATTATCCTCCATTAACTCCCGAGCAGCAGGATGAAATGAAAGAAAAAGAAATAGAAAATTGGTTAAAGGAAGCTAAAAAGGGAGTACTCTTCGGCGATAAGAATATTACAAGCCTATTGAACAAAATGAGAGCAAGCATGAGCGGTATGACCTCCGTAAGCGACTTGGCTTTGTCCAATATCGGAATTTCAGCAGCATCAATGGATACCAGCGGTAAGTTGGTTTTTAATGAAGAGAAGTTCAGAGAAAAGTTAATAGAAGCTCCCGATCAAATAGCAAGCTTATTTACAGGTATAGCTGATGAAACGGATGAATATGCAAAGTCCGGCATTGCAAATCAAATTCTTGATATACTTAGAGAAAATATTGGAGCTATGGGTACATCCGGAAAGTTAATCGAAGAAGCAGGCTTAGACACCGGTCGTTCATCCGACCAAAATAACATTTCATTAAAAATTAAAGATTATGATGAAAAAATGAAAGAGTTAAAGAAGAGTCTCGAAAGAGAAAGACAAAGGTATTGGAATCAATTTTCAGCACTGGAGCAAAGTCTGAACAAATTAAATGCACAAAGCTCATGGCTTATGGACATGATGGGTGGTTATTAGACTTAAAAGGAGAAAATAATGAAGATTGTAATATTAGCAGGTGGATTTGGTACAAGAATAAGTGAAGAAAGCCATTTAAAACCTAAGCCAATGATAGAAATTGGAGATGCTCCGATACTATGGCATATTATGAAATACTATTCATGCTTTGGATTTAATGACTTTATTATTTGTTGCGGGTACAAAGGTTATGTTATAAAAGAATATTTTGCCGATTACTATTTGCATAGGTCTGATATTACTTTTGACTTTTCTAATGGTAATGAAATGATTATACATAATAATGTTGCTGAACCTTGGCGGGTTACGGTAGTTGATACAGGACTCTATACCCAAACAGGAGGTCGAATAAAACGCATAAAAAAATATATCGGTAATGAAACTTTTATGATGACATATGGCGATGGAGTTAGCAATATAGACATACATAAACTAGTGGAACAACATAAATCGACTAATAATATTGTTACTTTATCCGCCATACAGCCCGGTGGCAGATTTGGTGTTTTGGATATAGATGAAAATGACAGGAAGGTTATAGGATTTAGAGAAAAGGCGACTGAAGACGCAGGATGGATAAATGCAGGATTTATGGTTATGGAGCCAGCTGTATTTAATTATATAAACGAAGATAAAACAATTTTTGAAAGAGAGCCCCTTGAAAATTTAAGTGCCGAGGGGAAGCTTGGAGTGTACAAGCATTATGGATTCTGGCAGTGCATGGATACACAGAGGGATAAGTATCACCTTGAATCGATGTGGGGAAAAAATATGGCACCTTGGAAGGTATGGTAGATATGAAAATTAGTGTTATTATGCTTACCTACAATCGTGAAGAGCTTTTAACAAGAGCAATTGACAGTATATTAAATCAGACTTTTAAAGATTTTGAGTTTATAATTGTTGATAACGGCTCCACTGACAGAAGTGGAGCAATTGCTGACGAATATGCATTAAAAGATTCACGAATTAAGATAATCCACAGAGAACAAGGAAATATTGGAAGTGGGCGAAATGCAGGTTTGGATGCTGCCACAGGAGAGTATGTAGCCTTTATAGATGATGATGACTATGCTGAATCTGACTTTTTAGAATTTTTATATAATCTTGCAAAAAAACATAATGCAGATATTGCTGTATGTGGTTCAACAAAAGAGGAAAATGGTCAACAATTACCAAATGGCATTTATCAATATGATGAGAAATATATCATGGATGCGGAACAAGCAACGGTAAACTTTTTATGGCGTAAGCTTTATAATGCAGCCATGCCGACTAAGCTTGTTCGACGAGAGATGTTTGATAGTATTCGTTTTTTGAACGAAGGCAAATATGACGATATAACCACAACCTATCGTTATTTTGCTAATGCAAAAATTGTAGCAGCACATGGACTTCCCAGATATTGTTTTTATCGCCACTCCGGTAACAACTCAAGTGCAGCGACAAAGCACCATTTGCTCAATCCGGTTCAATTGAATGAATACTTAGCTGCGTTTCGCGAACGAACCGAATATATAAGCAAAATATTGCCCCAGTTAGCGGGTTTGGCTCTTTACAGCGAATGGTCTTATATGATTTCAATGGTAGAGAAGATTCATAGATATGGTCTCAACAATTGTGCTGATTTACTAGTGCTTATGTGTGATAATTTACGAGCACATTGGGATGATTTTTATTATGGCAAATATATTTTGGAGTTCGAAAAAGTGTGGATGGAGAGGTATGTCAAATAATCAAAGACGGAGTAATTCTAGGATGAATAATATTAATTTTTCTAGGGCATTGGAAAAGAGTTGCTGTACGGGTTGTGCCGCATGTGCAAATGTATGTCCAAACAATTGCATTTTCATGGAATATGATGATGAAGGCTTTTTATATCCTGAAATTGATATAAAGAAATGTACGGAGTGCGGTTTGTGCGAAAAATCATGTCCGGCAATCAATAATCCTGTAAATGATAATTTTATCGAGCCGGAAGTATATGCTGCATGGAGTCTTGATGATGAAGTAAGGGCTTCCAGTTCATCCGGAGGAATATTTACGGAATTAGCTCACAAGGTGCTTGATAATGGAGGTTTTGTTTCAGGGGCCAGATATAAAACAAATAACTTAGTTGAACATTGTCTAATAAATAGCAGAGAAGAGCTACATGAGCTAAGACAGTCAAAATATGTTCAAAGCGAAATAGGATTAATTTTTAGGGACATAAAAAAGCTGCTAGAAGAAGATGGGACTGTAATGTTTACGGGAACACCTTGTCAATCCGCAGGGTTGCTGCAATTCCTCAATAAAAAAAATGATAATTTGCTTTTATGCGACATTGTATGCCATGGTGTTAATTCACCAATGGTTTATTTAAAGTATTTTAATGAATTAGAAGAAGAATATAAAAGCAAAATTAAGAAAATTAATTTTCGTGATAAAAGAAATGGTTGGAAAGATTTTGGTACATCTGTTGTGTTTGAAAATGGAAAGGAATATTTTTGCAGTCAGAAAAGAGAACCTTTTTATAGAGGATTTATTAAAAACTTATATTTGCGTCCATCTTGTTATAATTGTCAATATAAGTCATTTCCAAGGCTTTCAGATATAACATTAGCTGATTTTTGGGGGATTAATTTTATTGCTGAAAACGAAATTTATAAAGGGGTTTCTCTTTTACTCATTAATTCCAATAAAGGCAAGCATTACTTAGAAGAAATAAGTAAATATATAAGCAAAGAACAAAAGACACTTAAGGATGCTACATTAAAAAACCCATGTATACTCAATTCTGTTACTTTGAATAATAAACGTGAATTGTTATTTAAGGCTTTGAGGAAAGAAACTGATGTTGTAGATATTATACAGAAAATTATTGATTACGATTAGGAGTAAATTATTGTGAATAAAAGAGTTGAATTATATCATAGTGGCCTTACCATTACTCAGAAATGCACTTTAAAGTGTAAATTATGTGCTGGATATTCACCTTATTATAATCCACAACCCCATTACAGTATCAACAGGCTGTCTGAGATTATAAAAAGGTATTTTTCTATAGTTGATCATGTAGAAAAGTTTACTATTACAGGTGGAGAACCTTTTTTGCATGAAGATTTGGATAAAATTTTGATTGAGACAATAAAATATAGAAAACAATTTGGGAAAATCGAAATTATAACGAATGGAACCTTATTTCCAAATGAAAAGCTAAAGGCTGTGTTGGAGAAATATGCAGTTGAGGATGGTTGCATTACATTGTTGGTAGACCACTATGGTGAGCTATCAAAAAAAATACATGAGCTTGGACTATATTTTATTGAGAAGGGTATTAATCACAAGATACGGATTTATTACGGAGAAAATGCTCATTGTGGAGGATGGGTTGATTTTAGTGATTTTTCAAAAAAATTATTTTCAGTATCTCAGATGATGGAAAAATTTAAAAAATGCGCTATTCCAAGTAAGTTGAATTATTGTTTGGCAATTAAAGACGGAGAAATGCATCCATGTACTTTCTCACACAGAATAATGGAGTTGAATTTAATTGAACGAAATAAGGATGAGTATATTGATTTATTTGATGATAACACGATTGAACAACAAAAGGAAAAAATAATGAAGCTTTTTGACATAAAATATCTAAGTGCTTGTGCTTATTGTAATGGAATGTGTGATGATTCTGTAAGATTTGTTCCGGCTGAACAATTATAGGGGGAATATATGGTATATATTTTTACAACGGCATATAATGCGGAAAAGACTTTGCATAAAGCAGTTAACAGCATACTTAATCAAACATATACCGATTTTTGTTATTATCTTTTTGATAATGGTTCTCTTGATGATACAAGGAAAATAATCAAGGAATATGCTAATAAAGATAATAGGATTATACCACTGTTTGGGGAATCTAATTGTCGCAGAGTAATTCCTAAAATAATCAAGGATATAATTTCAGGAGATAATATGCTAAAGAACTCGTATTTTGCAACCCTTGACGCTGATGATGAATACTCACCGGATTTTCTAGAAAAGATGATAGATTTTGTGGAGGATAATAATCTTGAAGTTGCTACTTGCGGAACAGAATGGATAGATGAAAAAACAGGACAAACAATCAAGAAAAAAGTACTTAATAAGAACTTAATTCTTGAAGGTAAAGAATTTGCAGATAAATTTCCGCTTTACCGTAACTTTATAGTCACATTATGGGGGGGTATTTATTCTCTTGAACTTCTCAAGAAATGTGATTTTGAATGGTATCACAATGCCATGAATTTTTCTGATACCGCATTTTGCATGGAGACATTCCGACGAGCTAAACGGGCGGGTGTTCTTAGCGAGAGTCTGCATAAATACTATATTTCACCAAGGACAGTGTCATATAAATATAATCCGGACTGGTTTTATGCTTGTAAATATTTACATAAAATCAGTAGAGAGTATCTTCTTGACTACGGTGAAATAAGTAAGCAAAATGAGAATTATTTGTGTGTTATATTTTTAATTTTGATAAAATATATTCTCCCTAAAATACAGCAGGCAGATGTTAAATTACCGGAAAAACTCAAAAGTTTGCACAATATTTTTACAGACGATATGACGAAGTATGTTTTAGAGCATTGGGATGAAGTCGGTATATATTCTAATAAGTTAGATTTCCTGCGTGAAATAGAATCATGGCTCTATACACAAGATGGCTGGGGATTATTACGAAAAACTGTAGAGGAAATTATAACAGCCATGAATATCTGAATTAAAGAAAGACATAAAATGAAAGGTAGTTGTAAGATGAGTAAAATTATTATATATACACCGGCATATAATGCGGAAAAAACGCTCCGTCGTGCAGTTGACAGTATTCTGAATCAAACACATAAAGAATTTATATACTACCTTCTTGACAATGCTTCAACAGATGGCACATATGAGATTATAAAAGAATATGCTAAAAATGATAAGCGAATTATTCCATTACATAATGAAATAAATTGGGTCGGAAATGGTATTTATGAAGTTTTAAAAAATTATGGCAAAGATTGTTATTTCTGTGCACTTGATGCTGATGATGAATACACACCAAATTTTCTTGAAAAAATGCTTTTTTTTATTAAAAATGAAAACTTAGATATTGCAGCTTGTGGCAGTGATTTTGTTGATATGCAAACAAATAAACATCTTGGGATGAGATTGCTTAAAAAAAATCTTATTTTAGACGAGGAAAAATTTGATAGATATTTTCCAACATATCATCAATTTATGCGGACAATTTGGGGAAAAGTGTATTCTATATCAGTATTACGTAGGCCTGAGTATAAAAGATATAAACAACCGGGTTATGGCAATGATACACTTTTTGCAATGAATGCATTTTATAACGCCAACCGTGTTGGAATTTTATCTGAATCATTACATAAATATTATGTTTCTCCAAAATCTGTTTCTTATCAATTTGATAAAAATCGTACAAAATCTGATCGTGTTCTTTTTGATGCTGCTTGTGATTTTTTGATTTCAAAATGTGGAGCAGTCAGTGATGAAAATCTTAATTATCTATGGATTGTATATTTCAAAGCAATCAAGGATACGTTAAATGTTTTACTAAATGCTCAAATAAGCGTATCTGATAAATTTGAATATTTGCTCGATATATTTCAAAGCCGTCATACTCAAGAGCTTATCAAATGGCCGGGAGCAAAAGCGGAGAAAAACCGGCTATTTAGTCAGGCAGCATCAAGGATGCTAAGCAGTTCACCTTATCTTGTCGGATTAGAGGTAGAATTTTTATGTTATTTTAAGGATATTGTTTTTTCTATTCTGCAAAATGATGAAGAAAATGCACTTAGTCAAATTATAGAATTAATTGCAGAAGGAACAGAAATCCCTGATGAATATGTAGAGTCTTTGATGTTGCTGGCCTTAAACTTGTCTGCTAAATTAGAATTACATGATTATTTTATATATTTTAAGAAACTACAAATATCCTTGCTTATTGAACTTTCTAAAACTAATGAAGCAATAAAAGAGTTTGCTGATTGGGATGAGATTTTATCTGACGACATAGATTTTAAAAATCTTAAAGAGAGGTTGGGTATATGAAAAAGTATTTATTATATGGGCATGGCGGTGCATATAATCATGGGGCGGAAGCAATTGTTAAATCTACTGTAGACGTGATTAAAAAGAGACATCCGGACAGCAAGGTTATCCTATCAACTCATTTTAAAGAACAAGATATTGAATTTAATATGCCAATCGATGAATATTGTGAACGTGATATGAAGTATGTTGAATTGGACAAAAATTCCTCAGAAAAAGGAATTTATGATAGATTTATCTATAAATCCACCCTTGAGCAAATTACAGAAGATACGGTTTGTTTATCTGTAGGCGGTGATAATTATTGCTATGACAACTGGAGGAAATGGAAAGCAATTCATGAAAGAGCAATTGAAGAAGGTGCAAGAAGTATTTTATGGAGCTGCTCTATAGAGCCGTCAATGATGGATAATGAAATGCTCGATGTCCTAAAATCGCATCATCTAATTACTGCAAGAGAATCTATTACATATAATGCACTAAAAGATAGAGGTCTTGACAACATCAGGCTTTGTTCAGATGTAGCCTTCTTATTAGAGCCAAAGGAATATTCCCTTCCGGAAAATTTTTTTGTAGGTAATACTGTAGGAATTAACATTAGTCCACTCCTCATAAGAAGGGAAAAGACGGAAGGAATAGTTATAAAGAATGTAATAAAACTGATAAATTTGGTTATTAACAAAACAGATATGAATATTGCATTAATCCCGCATGTTTTAATGCCTATGGATAATGACCTTGAAATATTAGGAAAAATATTTAACAGATTTAAGGATACAGGGCGTATTTGTTTTGTAAATAAAAATATAAGTGCAGCCGAATATAAGTATGTTATTTCAAATTGCCGTCTTGGTGTGTTTGCCAGGACACATGCTTCTATAGCGGCATATTCTACCTTTGTTCCGTCTATGGTTATCGGATATTCGGTAAAATCAAAAGGAATAGCTAAAGATTTAGGGCTTGAGGATTTTGTTTTGCCAATTGAGGAATTTCATAATGATTGCTGTATGGTATCAATGTTCGAAGAATTAATGAACAATGAACAAAATATTAAAAAAATATTAGCTGATAAAATACCATTATATAGAAAAAGAGCAATGCCAAATTATTAATATACTTTAGGATTAAGAAAGGGAGCAGGTTATGTATATAACACAATGTTTAATAGCAAAAAATGAAGAAGCTAACATAGAACATTGTCTAAGCCATCTTAAAACGGTTGTGGATGAGCAAATAGTCATAGACACAGGTTCAACGGATAGGACCGTAGAGCTGGCAGAAATAATGGGTGCAAAAGTGTTTCATTTTGACTGGATAAATGATTTTAGCGCCGCGAGAAACTTTGCATTAGATAAAGCGAAAGGGGACTGGATAATATTTTTAGATTGTGACGAATACTTTTCTGAAGATTCTGTTCCGCTAATAAGAAAATGTATAAAAAAATTTGGCAGACAAAAGGAAATAGAAGGATTAACAACTAATTTTATTAATATAAAATCCAATGGTGAAATAATCTCTGCAGTCAAAAATGTAAGTGCAAGAATATTCAAAAGAAAAAGCTATCTCAGATATAAGAATAAAATCCATGAAGTATTGGTAAATGTTAATAAAACAGACGATAATATTGTACGTGCAGATATTAGTGATTTGCTAAAAATTTATCACACCGGGTATGATAAAACGATTGTGAATGAAAAAAACAAGAATGAACGGAATTTTCAGTTATTAGAAAGGGAGTTAAAAAATAATCCCAAAGATATTAAAATTAATTACTATATGAGCAGGCAAATGAACATTGAAGGAAAATATGAAAAAGCTATTGAATATGGTTTAAAAGCTATCAGCTATATAGATGACTTCTATGAATTTGATTATTATTGTACTATTTATAGCGGTATAATGATAAATATGTTATCTTTATTAAAATCTTATGATGAGATTAAAGTTATTTTTGATGACGCTATAAAAAAATACCCCGGATACCCTGATTATTACTGGCTATTAGGTATTGCAGCCGTAAGAGGAAATAAATACGAAGAAGCTGTAAACTTATTGGAAAAATGTATTAAGCTATGCGAGAAATATAATTGTAATGCAGAAAGTTTAGCATTAGGGAAAATTGATGATGTGTATATAGAATTGCTTAATGCATATAATCATCAAAACAATAAACATAAGATTGTAAAGACTGCGGTTTCTATATTAAAGGTTAATAAATACAACATACAGGTTTTAATAATTTTACTAAATACCTTTTTAACACAAGAGAAAGAAGAAAATATAGTAGCTTTTTTAAACAAGATTTATGATTATAATTTATTTAAGGATAAAATCTACTTGTTCAAAGCTAGTAAAATTGTTGATAACATAATATTGGTTGAATTTTTTAGGAAGCTTTTTAATGATGAGGAACTAAAAAAAATTAATAACATCTAAAAATATTTTTATAAAACACTAAATATATTTATTAGGTGGACGATATATGTTATGTAAACATAAAAATATTTTTTATACTGAGGCGCCGGTGTGAAAAATAGAATATGTAAAATATAGGGAAGGATCCCAAGAAAATTACACGGAGGTAAAAAAATGAGAATTCAACACAATTTAAACGCAATGAACTCTTTGCGACAATTAGGAACAAATAACACTAACACAGGTAAAAACTTAGAAAAATTATCATCAGGCTTTAGAATCAACAGAGCCGGTGATGATGCTGCGGGCTTGGCTATATCTGAAAAAATGAGAGCACAAATTAATGGTCTCGAGATGGCTACCAAAAATGCTGAAGATGGTATTTCTTTAATCCAGACAGCAGAAGGCGGATTAAACGAAACTCACGCTATTCTTCAAAGAATGAGAGAACTGGCTGTTCAGGCAGCAAACGGAACGAACCAAGCAGAAGACTTACAAAGCATTCAAGACGAAATAGATGCTTTAGCAGATGAAATTGACAGAATAGGCGATTCAACAAAATTCAACGGCATCGATTTACTAAACGGTGGCAGCATGGCATCAGATGGTATAGATTTCCAAATTGGTGCAAATAACGCGGACTATGAATCTGTTAATTTAACTATTGCCAGTATGAAAGCATCAGACTTAGGTGTAGATACTATTGATGTTACAGCTACAGGTGACCCATTAGGTGCAATTGATGCTATTGACGCAGCAATAGCTGACGTATCAGCAGCAAGAGCAGGTCTTGGTGCTATGCAAAACAGATTAGAGCATACAATCAACAACTTGGGAGTTACTACCGAAAACTTAACAGCTGCTGAATCTCGTATCAGAGACGTTGACATGGCTAAAGAAATGATGGCTTACACTAAGAATAACATTCTTACACAAGCTGCTCAGGCTATGCTTGCACAGGCAAATATGCAGCCGCAGGGTGTACTGCAGTTGCTGCAGTAACCGTTAAATATATTCAAAAAGGATGCAGACTCATGCATCCTTTTTTCTTGACAACATTTGATTTATTCATCTATGATATACATAATATTAATGTAATTTTAAGGTTTTTGGTATAATATAGTCATAACTAAAAATGAAATTCGAAGAATTGTCGGGTAACCAAACTTGGCTTAGGATGACGAGTGTCATATTATTGGAGGTGTTGTATTGAGGATATTAATCGTTGAAGATGAAGTTAAAATCACACAGGCACTGAGTTATTTGTTCAATAAGCAAAAAATTGATGTGGACATTGCAAATGACGGTGAAGAAGGACTGATTCTTGCAAGCAAGGATATTTATGATGTAATAGTCTTAGATATAATGCTTCCGGGAGTAGATGGCATTCAAATATTAAAAACAATCAGAAAAGATGGAATAAAAACACCCGTAATCATGCTTACCGCCAAGGATACGGTGGATGACAGGGTATTCGGACTGGAATCCGGAGCCGATGATTATCTTGTCAAACCTTTTGCAACAAAGGAGTTGATTGCCAGAGTCAAGGCGCTGGCAAGAAGAAAGAGCACAGAATTTGTTGGTGAAATATATGAATTTGAGGATATTAAGTACGATGTTAAAAATTATCTTCTGTATGTAGGAGACAATGAATATAAAATACCTCTTAAAGAAGCAATGCTTATGGAAATGTTCATAAAAAAACCTCGACAGGTTTTTACGAGAGAGCAGATTATTGATAGAATATGGGGACTTGAAGCAGATATACTTGAAAGCAATATTGAAATTTATGTTCATCATTTAAGAAAGAGACTTGAAAATACCAATGTAAAAATTGAAACTGTAAGAGGCGTAGGTTATATGCTGAAGGAGAAATAATGTTTAGAAAACTTCATTTGAAATTAACAGCATACATGGGCATTATACTTATTCTTTTTATGTTTTTTGTGTCCGCAGGAATATATCAATTCACAAAAATGGTATTTGAAGACGGCAATAAAGAGCTGATGAGAGCAGAAGCCCTGAGAATTTATAACTATAAAAAGACTGCCTATACGCAATACTTCTTTAACGGAACTTTATTTAAAAGGTATATACAAATTAATCCTTCGGAAAACAGGAGGCTTGATGCATGTTATGTTGTTTATGACCAATATATGATACCTGTTCTTTCCGAGGAAGGTGAAATAAAAATAGCAGACCATATTAAGCCGCTTGCACAAAAAGCTTTTGAAGAAAAAAAAGATTCATATGAAACACAAAAAATAGGTCGTTTTAACTATAGGATTTATACAAGATATTTTAGTGATTATACCGGGCAAAGCGTAGTGCAGGTTTATCAAAACACCGTAAACGAGGATATATTATGGTCGTTCTTAAGAACGGTACTGATAATGATAGGAATTACGGGCACCGTAATATTACTGGTATTAAGCTATATGCTTACAGGCAAGGCCTTAGCTCCCATAAAAGAAACATGGAAAAGACAAAGAGAATTTGTGGCAGATGCATCTCATGAACTCAGAACTCCTCTTACCGTAATACAAACAAACTTGGATGTTGTTTTAAGCGATGAGGACGGCACTGTTGATGAAAATGAAATTTGGCTTGACAATGCATATTCCGAAACAAGGGTTATGGCCAGACTTATCGACCAGCTTTTAATTCTTGCCAAGGCTGATAACAATGAAGAAGAATTAGATATTTCCGAGTTTTCTTTTTCGGAAGTTATAGAAAATGTATGCCAATCCATGGAAGTGATTGCTGCAAAAAAGAATATTGAGCTCATAACAAATATTGAAGACAATATAATAATCAAGGCAGATTATGATAAGATGCGTAGATTGGCTGTAATTTTAATTGACAATGCAGTTAAGTATACAGAAAAAGGCAAAGTAACGGTAAGTTTAAAAACAGATAAAAACAAAAAAGTATTGATTGTTGAAGATACCGGAATCGGCATCAACGAAAAAGATTTGGAAAGAATATTTGACAGGTTCTATAGAGCAGACAAGTCAAGGCACAGGGAAGGCGGTGTAGGGCTTGGATTGAGCATTGCTAAATGGATTGCCGACAAGCACAAGTATTCATTAACGGTAGAAAGCACCATTAATGTAGGAAGCAAGTTTATATTAAGGATGTAATAAAGCAGGAGAAATTCCTTTAAAGGAATTTCTCCTTTATAACATTCCAGTAGTTAAATGTTCCCGTTGACAGACGGTTAATTACCTTCTTTGATGTGCGGAAAAGCACATGTTCCATATCATCGTATTCATAAATTTCCCCATCTGCTAGAATAGCTAGACAGTAATCCTCTCTTCTTTCCGGATAAATTGCAATTTCAAATTCGGGGGGAACAATTATGCTGCATTCCAAACATCTGTATGCATTTGACAAAATTGGTGATAAGGGCGTTATTTGCAAAGTTTTTAATGAAGGATACACCAAACTTCCTCCTGCTGACTTATTATATGCGGAGCTTCCTAAGGGGGAGGAAATTATTAAACCGTCGCCGCTTATTTTTTCCAGGTGGTTTGAGGCAATAAACACATTTAGATGCAGTGTTTTCATATCTATTCTTTTAAGTATGATATCATTAACAGCATAAATTTTATTGGATAAATTTGCGGAAACAATTTCACATTCAATTAAATTTACGGGATTTATTTTGTAATTGCCTGCTCTGTAATTAATTATAAAGTTTTCAAGGTTTTCAGGTGTAATTTCCGGATAAAAACCCAAGGTTCCGGTATTTACTCCTATAAAGGGTATTTGGGAAAAATTACTTTCTCTCACGCTTCTTAGAAAGGCTCCGTCCCCTCCCACAGTAATGTTTAATTGTGCGTCTTCCTTGAAACCTTCGTAATAATCATAGCCGTTTTCGGTTAAAACTTTAATGAGCCTTTTTTTAATATCAGCTGTATAAACATCATCGTTAGCAGCAATATTTATTACTTTTTCCTTCATTATTATCCCCTTTACTTTATTAATCTTATATATTATTATAAGAACACAAGATATAATCTAAGAGGTCAACCCTCGTCATAGCTGTGAGAGCATAGTCCTCGTCATAAAAAAACTCCAAGGAGTACATAATGTTTAACAATATACTTAAATATACAATACAAGAAAATGATGAAACTGTAAAGAGCATATTGACAGAGAAATTAAAATTCTCCGGTAGACTCTCAAGAAAATTAGAGCGTAACGGCAAAATTCTGTTAAACGGGAAAGCTGTGAAATTAAACAAGAGTATCTTTGCAGGTGATGAATTATCGATTGAGTTTGACGAGGAAGAAGACAGGTATGATGCTGTGGATATGCCTTTAGACATTATTTATGAGGATGATGATTTGCTTGTTGTCAATAAAGAGCCGCATATGGTTGTTCACCCGACAAGATCTCATCAAAACGACACTCTTGCAAACGGTGTTGCATATTATTTCAAAAAGAACAATATTAAACGAAAGGTTAGATTTATAAACAGGCTTGATATGAACACATCAGGTATTGTTTTAATAGCCAAAAATCCATATATCCACAATCAGATGGTGCTCGAGATGAAGTCAAGCATGGTTGAAAAATATTACTATGCAATAGTGGAAGGGTTGCTAGAAGAAGACGAAGGAAGAATAGACGTTCCAATTACCAGACTTAATCCTGAAGATATAATCCGGACAGTTCATACTTCAGGAAAAGAATGCATTACTGAATACAAAGCAGAAAAGAGATACAATAATATGACATTGGTTAAGCTGAAGCTTATAACCGGAAGAACACACCAAATAAGGGTTCACTTAAAGCATATAGGTCATCCTATTGTTGGTGATACATTGTATGGAAATGAAAGCTTATTAATAGACCGGCAGGCACTACACTGCTATGAAATGAAGTTTAAGCATCCGATTACAAATAAAGAGCTAATAATAACATGTCCTATGCCGGAAGATATGAAAAGGGTAATTGAAGGAAGGTAGGAGGGAATATGAAAAAGATTTTAATGATAGCGACAGGGGGTACAATTGCTTCAAAGATAACCGAACACGGTCTGGCACCTGCTATAAGCTCAGATGAACTTTTAAGTTATGTGCCTGAAATAAAGAAATATTGCTATGTGGATACAATTCAGCTTTTAAATATTGACAGCACTAATATACAACCGGAACACTGGGTCATGATGACTGAAACGATAGAGGAAAATTATGACAAATATGATGGTTTTATAGTGTCTCACGGTACAGATACAATGGCATATACAGCAGCAGCTCTTTCTTATTTAATTCAAAATCCATGCAAGCCAATCGTTTTAACAGGCTCTCAAAAACCCATAAATGTTGATATAACCGATGCAAAGAAAAATCTCCTTGACAGCTTCAGGTTTGTTACGGAAGAGGGCATAAGCGGTGTATATGTGGTATTTGACGGCAAAGCGATAATCGGAACAAGGGCGAGAAAAGTAAAATCAAAAAGTTACAGTGCTTTTGAAAGTATTAATTTTCCGGTTGCGGCAATAATAGATGACAGGCGTATTACAAAATATATAAGTAATTATAATTTAGAGAAAAAAGTAAAGTTTTATAAGGAAATTTACACAAACATATTTTTATTGAAATTAGCTCCGGGAATGGAGCCGGATGTTCTTGATTTTATAGGCAATAAATATGAAGGAATAGTAATTGAAAGCTATGGTGCGGGAGGACTCCCTTTTCTTGACAAACGTAATTTTTTAAATAAACTTGAAGAACTTATAAAAAAAGGGAAAATAATTGTTGTTGCTACCCAGGTAATGTTTGAAGGAAGCGACATGGGCTTATATGAGGTAGGAGTAAAGGCACTTCAAAAATATAATGTTCTGCAAGCTTATGACATGACCATTGAGGCTGTAATTACGAAATTGATGTGGATTATGGCTCAAACCAAAGATTTTGAAGAAGTAAAAACAATGTTTTATACCAGAATACACGAGGATTCTCTATACTAAGAAAGGAATATATGGTAGCTGCTTGCTATATCAAACAAGACAAATATGAAGAAGGTTGACTTGCACATACACACCAATGCTTCTGATGGCACTTGGGATGTGACAGAATTAAAAAATGAATTGAAAAAAAATAAAATTGACATATTTTCCGTTACGGACCATGACAGTGTTGAAAACATCGAAAATATGCAAAATATATTAAAAAATAAGGACAATTTAATTTTTATTCCCGGAACCGAACTATCCGCTGAATATAAAGGGAAAGAATATCATTTGAATTTATACAATTATGATATAAAAAACAAAGAACTGCTTGAGTTAATGAAGTGGACAAATCAAAACAAATTAAACTCAAATGTTGATTATATAAATTATGCTGCAAATAAATATAAAAATATTAGTGTTGAAGATTTCGAAAGATATGCGAATGACAGAAAAAGAGGGGGCTGGAAGTCAGCCAACTACATGATTGATAAAGGAATACACAAAGATATCCCCGAACACTTGAAGGATGTTTATGAATCGGGACTTAAGGCTGAATTGAAAAGCCCGGAGGAAGTAATAAACATAGCGAAGAAAAGCGGAGGGAAAATATTCCTTGCACATCCATCCTATCACTATAGGGATTCTGTTATGCCCATAGAAGAATTAAAACACTGGGGGGAGCTTGGAATAGACGGAATTGAGTGTTATTCTCCTTATAACAGGGACAATACCCGATATTATATTGATTTTTGCAAAAAAAACAATTTAATGATATCAGGCGGCTCCGATTGCCACGGAAGCTTTATACCTTCCAGGAAATTAGGAGTTCCCGATGTTTCTTTGGATGATTTGAATATTAAAAAATTATTATGATTAGCCAATGCCCCGTTTGGAGGAAGATATGCAAAACAAAAAACATATTTCTGCAATAATAGTTGCAGCCGGAAAAGGAAAAAGGATGGACTCTGATATTCCAAAGCAATATATGGATATTGCAGGAAAAACAATTTTGGATACCACCTTGTATAAATTTGAAAAAAGCAATGATGTAGATGATATTATTCTGGTTGTTAATAAGGAGGATATAGAGTTCGTTAAAGATGAAATCGCTCCTTTTTACCGTAAAATAGCATATGTGGTACCGGGCGGGAAAACAAGGACTGAATCGGTTTATCAGGGCATAAAAAAGGTCAGTAAAAACTGTAATATAGTCTTAATCCACGATGGAGTAAGACCCTTCGTTTCCTATAATTTAATAAGCACATGCGTTGAAAATGCTATAATTCATAAAGCTTGCGTACCGGTGATAGACGTTATGGACACAATAAAAGAAGTATCGGAAGACGGAATGGTTGTAAAAACATTTGACAGAAAAAAATTGAGGGCTGTACAGACACCTCAGGCTTTTGATTATGACATAATCAGGGAATGCTATGAAAAAGCCATGACTGAAGAAAAAGAATTTACGGATGATGCATCCATTGTGGAATACTACGGTTATAAAGTGAAAACAATTGAAGGATTATATAAGAATATTAAAATAACCACACCTCTCGATTTGAGAATGGCAGAAATTATTGTTAACTTTTTTTAAAGGAGCTGCTATGAAAATAGGAATAGGATACGATGTACATGCTCTGGCTGAAAACAGGAAATTAATAATAGGAGGGGTTAAAATCCCTTATGAAAAAGGTCTTGACGGTCACTCCGATGCAGATGTTTTAATTCATGCAATTATGGACAGCCTTTTGGGAGCCATGGGAAAAGGAGACATAGGAAGGCTTTTTCCTGATGATGATGCTAAGTATAAGGATGCAGACAGTCGCGTTTTATTAAGAAAAGTATATGAAATAATGAGGGAAAATAAATTTACGGTCGGTAATATAGATGCCGTTATTATTGCTCAAAACCCCAAATTATCTCCATTTATTGATGAAATGAGGCGTAATATCGCGAGTGATTTAAAAACTGATATTTCTAGTATAAACATTAAGGCAACCACCACCGAAACCCTGGGCTTTATAGGAAGGGGCGAGGGTATTGGGGCAGAGTGCATATGTTTGTTGGAAACAAAGGAAAAATAATGAATCCAAGCTATTTATTGAGTATATATAAAAGTATATCCCCGTGTTATAATTTAATAAAGAAAAAAATAATTATGGGACACGCTTCAATATGGGGTGACTCTCTGAGGGATAGATAGAGGAAGGGGGACACACCCTTAAGGAGGGTAAGTCTCTGAGGTCAGACCTTAAGGGAATGTCCCCGTACTTGGAATGTCCCGTACTTGGGGGGATTAATATGGAAACATATCAGATTATATCAATTATTGGCGTTATAATTTTTATATATTTCATATTTTTTAAAAATCGACGCTCTGCACAAAAAGAAATAAGCAGCTTAAATGAAATTGAATATATAGGCTCATCAACTATGAAATTTGATGATGTGGCCGGAAACTATGAAGCAAAACAAAGTCTTCTTGAACTGGTAGACTTCATACAAAATCCTGAAAAATACAGCAAGTTTAATGTAAGGATGCCAAAAGGGGTACTTCTTTACGGCGAACCGGGAACAGGGAAGACTTTAATGGCAAAGGCCTTGGCAGGTGAAGCCGGGGTACCTTTCTATGCAGTATCGGGTTCTGATTTTGTGCAAGTTTATGCAGGTCTTGGAGCCGGAAGAATAAGAAATTTATTCAAAAAAGCTAAAAAATCAGGCAAAAGTGTTATTTTTATAGATGAAATAGATGCCATAGGAAAGAAAAGAATGTCAGGTAGCATTAAAGGAAGCGATGAAGGTGACAGGACCTTAAATGCACTTCTAACCGAGATGTCGGGTTTTGCCGATGATTCAGGAACTGTAGTAATTGCAGCCACAAACAGAATTGATACTTTGGACAGTGCATTGTTAAGACCGGGAAGATTTGACAGACAAATTGAAATAATGCTTCCGGACAAAAATGCAAGAAAAGATATTATAAAGCTTTATTTGGACAAAAAAAATGCAGAAGATATTAATATAGACGAGCTGGCTGATTTGACTGTTTATTTCAGCGGAGCAATGATTGAAAATTTAATAAATGAAGCAGCACTTTTGGCAATAAGACAAAATTCAGATAAAATTAAGGAAGAACATATCAAAAAAGCGTATTTGCAAATATTGGCGGGAGTTGAAAAAGAGGATTATGATAATGGATTTCAAAAAACCATTACATCATATCACGAAGCAGGACATGCATTTGTTTCAAGACATTTGCTGCCTGAAAATAAAATTATTCGAGTTTCTGTAATTCCCACCAGTAAGGGAGCCGGAGGATACACGCTGAGCACTCCTGACTCGGAAGAGGTAATGACCAAAGGGAAAATGATAAATCATTTATCTGTTCTAATGGCGGGGAGAGCATCTGAAGAAGTATTCTTCGGGAATGAAAATATTACCGCCGGAGCACAAAATGACATTGAAAAAGTAACCTCTTTGGCAGTGGATTATGTTTCAAAATACGGCATGAATGATGCAACATTCATAAATTATCAGCTGCTGTCCGATAAACTGAGAATACCATTGACATCAGTTGAAGTCTCGGTAAAAAAATTGACTTCAGAAATATATGAAGAGGTGATTAGGTTAATTGAATGCAATAAGGAAAAAGTTGAGAAAATAGCAAGACTGTTAATGGAAAAAGAAGTTATTTACCAGGATGAATTGGATAATTTGATTTAAAAATATAGTTGAATATTATCTAAAACACAGGTTAAAATACTAGTGAATAAAGCAGCCTTCATAAAAACCGGTTGTAATTATTCTAAAAATTTGATATAATTAAATTAAAGATAGCCTGCGGTGTTCGGAAATCTTTTAATTCAACCGACATATTGTAAAAGGGAATTCGCGTTTGACTGCCTATGACAAGCCCGCTTTGACGGGACGCCAGAATCAGCCAACAGAAATCCCACCTGCCTAGGTGCGGGTGTGAATTATAGGTTTGCGGCATTGCGGGTATTATTATGTTATGAATAAATATAGATTTTTCATACTTTAATTTGTCATTCTGAGAGGGGCACGTAGAATCTCACTGCATACTGAGATTTTTACTGCCGCTCAGGATGACATTTTTTTAGGAAAACGGGAAAATAACATTTGCCTTTATCATGAAATTCATATATAATGGTAACAAAATAGGAATACATTACCAATGATTATAGGAGGAATATATGATAACGATCAAAGACGTCGCCAGGCTTGCAGAGGTATCGATTTCAACCGTATCAAGAGTGATAAACGACTCAAAGCCTGTTAGTCCCGAAGTTAGGAAGAGGGTTTTAAAAGTTATTGAAGAAACCGGATATAAGCCCAATGATGTTGCGAGAAGCCTTGTAACAAGAAGATCATATTTAATAGGTGTTATAGTGAATAATTTAGCCAACAGCTACGTTGCAGACACTGTGAGAGGAATTGAAGAAATAGGAAAAATGTACGGATATGATATTCTTCTTTGCAGCAGCTATGGCAGCAAGGAAACTCAGGAAAAATATCTGCAGCTGCTAGACAGAAAGCAAGCCGAAGGTTTGTTCCTTGTAGGAAGTATATTTGATGAAGAAATTATTAAATTGGCTAAAAGCTTTAATAAACCCTGCGTATTTTTTACAAGAGATATTCGCGAAAACATGAATTATATAACAATTGACTGCAAATCTGCAATTTATGAAGTAACAAAATATTTATTCGAAGAAGGCCACAGAAAAATTGCATATTTTTCCGACTATGAAAACAGAACTACCGTAGAAGACGAAAAGGTTGAAGGATACTTAAAAGCAATTGAAGATAATGAAATGGAATATTCTAAAATATATGTTGTCGGAGGAAGCAAGCACAATGAAGCATATGATTTAGGGAAATCAATAATTGATGAAGCAAAGGATTTTACTGCATGTGTTTGCAGCTCTGATGAAATAGCAATAGGGATATTGGACAGCTTTTTAGACAACGGAATTAAAGTTCCGGACGATGTGTCTATTGTAGGATTTGGAAATATTAGGGAGGGAAAATTCGTGAGACCTGAACTGACTACAATAGGTGAGCCTTATTATGATGTTGGAGCGGTAGGTATGAGAATGCTTATAAAAATGATAAAAGGCGATAAAATTCAACAAGGACGTATGGAGCTGCCATTTACCATAGAAAAAAGAAAAAGTGTAAAAAATTTGAATAAATAATACAAAGTTTGTTGAAATTAAACGAGTAATTTAATTTTGAGCGCGACAATTATTGATAAAATAATCAAAGTAATACCCCTATAATGAAAAGACATCTTTATTGCAGGGGGATTACAAATGAAAAAGAGATTTATTTTCACGATGATCGTGTTGCTGCTTTTCAGTTACAATTCAATTAACGGCTATGAATATCATAAAGAAATAGAGACTATTGAGTATTTGCTAAATGAGCGGATAACAATAATGAATGAATTTCTCTACGGATATAAAGATATGCAAAGCTTGGAGGAGAAGTTAAGCAAAATTGAATCCGATAATTTACTGCAAAATGACTTGGATATTTTATATAAGGTAAAGAACAGCCCTACAGATTATGAATTGGCAATGAAGGTTAAGGTTAATGAAATTTATGATATAGAGCTTACCGATGACGGATATTTGGTAAATGCTGACCTGAATTGGCTTATGAGAGGATATGACGGTGAATTTAATTTGATTAGAAATTATCAAATTAAATGCATAGAAGATGGCGGGCAATCATATTTGGCAAAATTAACGGTATTAAACAATACAGCAGAATAATTTAATATTTCAAAAATAATGAACAAGTATTTTAATACAAAAGAATCCTCATAGTGAGGATTCTTTTGCTTATAAATTATCAAAACCTTAAATAAAAATCAACAATATTTTGACTTTTTATGTTGATAATTGTATAATTAATGTTATAGTTATTTTTAAAATAAATTGGAGGATGGCAAATTGCAAAATGAGTTTTTACAATCAAAAAAAAGTGAATTTGCCGAATTGAAAGAGTATATCGATTCGGTAAAAAACTCACAAGGCGTTACCATGCAAATATTGCAGAAAGCACAAAGTTTATTTGGATACTTGCCTCTTGAAGTTCAACAGTTTATATCAGATGAAACAAATATACCACTGGCCGATATTTATGGAGTTGTAACCTTTTACACACAGTTTTCCACGGAAGAAAAGGGTAAACACAAAATTGGATTATGTCTTGGTACAGCTTGTTACGTAAAGGGCTCGCAGGGCATTTTAGACAAGATTTCTGATGAATTAAATGTTAAAGTCGGGAAAACAACGGACGATAAGCTGTTTACCTTAGAAGCTACCCGATGCTTGGGCTGCTGCGGATTGGCCCCGGTTATGATGGTTGACGATGATGTTTACGGCAAATTGGATACAACAAAAATCCCCGGTATTCTAAAAAAATATAAATAGGAGGGAGCAGCATGAAGTCGTTGGAAGAATTAAGAAAAATAAGAGAAGAAGCAATAAAAAATATTGAAATGCGAAATCCCGATAAAGATATAAGAGTGGTTGTAGGTATGGCCACATGCGGAATTTCAGCTGGTGCCAGACCTGTTCTTTCTACATTCGTAGACGAAGTAGCAAAAAGAAATTTAAAAAATGTACAAGTTGTTCAAACAGGCTGTATAGGCATGTGTACGTATGAGCCGATTGTAGAAATATATTCCCCTGATAAGGAAAAGGTGACATATATTCATGTTGACTCTGAAAAAGCAAAAAGAATAGTTGCAGAGCACTTGGTTAATGGAAGAGTTGTAAGAGAATATACAATAGGTTCGGAAATTTAGATTAATGAAAATGGAGGTAAAACCATGGCAATTTTCAGAGCTCATGTTTTAATATGCGGGGGAAGCGGATGTACTTCTAATAAATCTCAAGTAGTCAGAAAAAGATTTGAAGAGAAAATAAAAGAAGTACAATTAGACAAAGAAGTCCAGGTTGTGGGAACAGGCTGCTTTGGTCTTTGCGAAGAAGGTCCCGTAGTCATAGTTTATCCGGAAGGCTCATTTTATTCAAGAATGACTGTGGACAAGGTTGACGAAATAGTAGAAGAGCACTTGTTAAAGGGAAGGATAGTCGAAAAATATTTATATAAAGAAAAGGTAAAGGTAGAAGATGCCAAAGAGCATAAATCCTTAATGGAAGTTCAGTTTTACAGCAAGCAAAAAAGAGTTGCACTCAGGAACTGCGGTTTAATTAATCCTGAGGATATTAATGAATATATAGCAAGAGACGGCTATATGGCATTAGGAAAAGTATTGACTGAAATGTCCCCCCAAGATGTAATACAATTAATGAAAGAATCCAACCTTCGAGGAAGAGGGGGGGCAGGCTTCCCTGTAGGATTAAAATGGGGCTTTGCAGCACCAAATAAAGCCGACCAAAAATATATAATATGCAATGCTGACGAAGGAGATCCCGGTGCATTTATGGACAGAAGTATTTTAGAGGGAGACCCTCATGCAGTATTGGAAGCCATGGCTATAGCAGGTTATGCAATCGGAGCTACAAAGGGATTTATTTATGTCAGGGCAGAATATCCCATAGCTGTTCGCAGACTGCATATAGCAATCGACCAAGCAAGAGAGCTTGGATTATTAGGTAAAAATATATTTGATTCAGGATTTGATTTTGATATAGAAACAAGACTTGGAGCCGGTGCATTTGTATGCGGAGAAGAAACAGCACTGATGCAGTCAATTCAAGGAAACAGGGGTATGGCGAAGGTAAAGCCTCCATTCCCTGCTAACAAAGGCTTATGGGGAAAACCGACGGTAATAAATAATGTTGAAACCTTAGCTAACATACCGCAGATTATATTAAAAGGACCTGAATGGTTTAAAAGCTTTGGTACGGAAAAATCACCCGGAACAAAAGTATTTGCATTGGGCGGAAAAATTACTAATACCGGACTGGTTGAAGTACCGATGGGAATAACATTAAGAGAAGTAATATATGACATCGGAGGAGGATGCCCCGGCGGGAAAGCATTTAAAGCAGTTCAAACAGGAGGACCTTCCGGTGGTTGCTTGACAGCCGGCCATCTTGATACTCCCGTTGACTATGAAAATCTTGCAGCTGTAGGCTCAATAATGGGCTCAGGCGGAATGATAGTAATGGATGAAGATAACTGTATGGTTGACATTGCAAGATTCTTCCTGGATTTCATTGTTGATGAATCATGCGGCAAATGTACACCTTGCAGAGTGGGAACAAAAAGAATGCTCACCATACTTGAAAGAATTACTCAAGGTAAGGGAACCTTGGAAGATTTAGAAGAACTCGAAAGCTTGGCAAACAGTATAAAGAATTCATCGCTCTGCGGTCTTGGACAAACAGCTCCAAACCCTGTATTGGCAACACTCAGATATTTTAGAGATGAATATATTGCACACGTGGTGGATAAGAAATGTCCCGCTAAAAATTGCAAAGCTTTGTTAACTTTTGAAATCGACAAGGATAAATGTACGGGATGCACTCTTTGTGCAAGAAATTGTCCTGTAAGTTGTATTTCAGGAACTGTTAAGAATCCTCATGAAATAAATCAAGAATTATGTATTAAATGCGGAAATTGCTACAGCGTATGCAGATTTGGCGCTGTACAAAAAAATTAAAAGGGAGGATTAGCCGTGGCCTTAGTAAAACTTAATATAAATGGAAAAGAACTTACAGCTGAAGCCGGGAAAACAGTACTGGAAGCAGCTTTAGAAAATGGCATAGAAATTCCGCACTTGTGTTTTGATGAAAGATTGGAAGTGTATGCAGGATGCGGACTATGCATCGTGGAAATCGAAGGACAGCCAAAAATTGCAAGAGCTTGTGCAACTCCCGTTTCTGACGGATTAGTTGTGAGATCAGACACTCAAAAAGTAATAGAAGCAAGGAATAATGCGCTTAATTTATTGGTTTCACAGCATATAGGAGACTGTAAGGCACCTTGTACGCTAAACTGTCCGGCAAATACTGATGTACAGGGATATGTCGGTTTAGTTGCAAATAAACAATATATTGAATCATTAAAACTGATAAAAGAAAAATTACCTTTGCCTGCATGCATAGGAAGAGTATGCCCTCATCCTTGTGAAAAAGCATGCCGAAGACAATATGTGGAAGAGCCGGTATCAATAGCGTGTATTAAAACATTTGCAGCGGATTACGACTTGAATACAGGCAATCCCTATATTCCTGAATTAAAGCCTGCTACAGGCAAGAAGGTTGCTGTTGTGGGAGCAGGTCCTGCAGGATTGTCAGCAGCATACTATCTGTTGGCGGACGGACATGAAGTAGATATATTTGAAGCAATGCCAAAACCCGGCGGAATGCTTAGATACGGTATTCCTGAATACAGGCTTCCGAAAAATGTAGTTGATGCAGAAGTTGCAATTATCGAAAAAATGGGTGCAAATTTCAACTACGGCGTAAAAGTCGGCGAAGACATTTCTTTGGAATATTTGCAAAATAAATACGATGCAGTGTTCCTTGGCATAGGAGCATGGAAAAGTTCACCTATGAGATGTGAGGGGGAAAATACTCCGGGAGTATTAGGCGGAATTGATTTCTTAATAAAAGTAGCAGAAAACAAGCCGGTAAAAATAGGCGAAAAAGTAATAGTTGTAGGCGGCGGCAACACTGCCATGGACGTTGCAAGAACCAGCATACGTTTAGGAGCAAAAGAAGTAAGAGTAGTTTACAGAAGAAGTGAAGAACAAATGCCCGCCGAAGAAATAGAAATTAAAGAAGCGAAAGAAGAAGGAGTAATATTCTCATTCTTGTCAGCTCCGTCACTGGTTTTAAGCGACGGTGAAAAAGTAACCGGACTTAAATGCGAAAAGATGGTCCTTGGTGAAAAGGATGCATCCGGAAGACAAAGTCCCCTTCCAACCGGCGAATTTGTAGAATTCGAAGCAGATACGATTATAGCGGCAATAGGTCAGGAAGTTGACTGCGGTAAAATTAATGTAGGACAGGGAAAAAAGAAAAATATAGTTATAAATGAAGGCACTTTTGAAACAAATTTAAAAGGTGTGTTTGCAGGAGGAGATGCAGCAACAGGACCTAAGATTGCCATAGATGCAGTTGCACAAGGCGGACGTGCGGCAGCAGTTATTTCAAGTTATCTGGCAGGTGAAATGATTCCTTACAAAAACCAGCCATTAGTATATACTGAAGTAACGAAAGAAGATTATAAAGACGAAGAAAGAATTCCAAGAGTTCCTCACAGAACTGTAGAGCCGGAAATAAGAAAGCATAACTTCCAGCCCATACTTCCAACAATGACAGAGAAAGAAGCAATAAGAGAAGGACAAAGATGTCTTGAATGCGGTTGTAAGGATTACTTTGAATGCCAGTTGGTTGACTATATCAAGAAGTTTGAAGTTGATACCAAAAAATATCATGCAGAAAATGAAAAGAAATTCAAAGAAACAGACCATCCCTTCATTTCGCAAAATGTTGATAAATGTGTACTTTGCGGATTATGTGTGCGTGCATGCGACGAAGTTGTGGGAGCATCAGCATTAGGATTTGTGGAAAGAGGAAATGCAACATTTATAGCACCTGCATTCGAACAGGAATTAAAAGTAACAAGCTGTATTTCATGCGGCCAGTGTATTGATGTGTGTCCTGTAGGAGCTTGGCTTGACAGAAGAGGCAATATGAAGGAAATTCCTCTGGACTTAACACAAACCAAGTCAGTGTGCGGCTATTGCTCAGTAGGGTGCGATGTTGTATATGAGCACAAAGACAATATGGTTTACTTGGCATCAAGTCCTAAAGAAAATGAAATACCCGTATGCGGTAAGGGTAAATTCGGTATCGAGCATATTAACGATGAAAACAGAATCCTCCAGTCAAAGGTTAAGGTAAAAGGAAAGTATGAGCCAATAGAATTACCTGTTGCTTTATTTGAAACGGCTAAACGCTTAAGAAGCATACAGAATATGTACGGAGATGACCAAGTAGCATTTGTTGTATCACCAAAATTAACAAACGAAGAATTTAAATATATTAAAGCTGTGGCAGATGAATTAAATACTAAATACAAGGGTTCATTTACACTTGATTCGGAATCCGGTATTGAATATGTATTAGGCAAGAATGAATCTACCATAAGAGCAGAAGAATTGGACAATGCAGATTTGATTATTTCTGCAGGTCAGTTGTACGAGCATCACCCTGCAGCAGGAATGAAATTAAGAAGACTTTCTAACACTAAGAAAATAATTTCTGCATCAACTATTAAAACTAAGCTTAATAACTTTGCTGTTACAGCAGACGTAACAGATTATGAAGTGTTCTTTACAAGAGTACTGAAAGCATTGGTTGACAACGGAGTTATTAAGAAAGAAGCAATAAGCCGCTATGAAAACGGAGAAGAGCTGATTAAGGCATTGGACAAAACCGAAGTACTTCCTGAAGCAGCTAAGGTTGCAGAAGCTTTCAAGAAGGCCAGAAAACCCATTATCGTTGCGGATGAAAACACAGTTCCAAAGGCAGCACTGAAAGTCCTGGCTGATATAACCGTATTAGCAGGAAATAATAACCGTCCTCACAGAGGCTTGATAACTCTTAAAGCTAAAGCAAACAGCCAGGGAGCTTGGAATATTGGTTTCAGGACACCGGGAGAAGAAATCAGGAAAGCATTGTTAAACAATGAGCTTAAAGGCTTAGTTGTAATCGGCGAAGATATATTGGGAAATGTTCCTGAACTTAAGAAAGCAGCAGACAATCTAAAATTCTTTGCAGCCTTTGACATAATGGAAAATGAAACTACCTCTAATGCCGAATATGTACTTCCGCTTTGCAGCATAGCTGAAAGCAATGGTACCATAGTAAGCGCAGACGGGACCGTAAGAAATGTATATCAAGCAATAAAACCTTTAACAGGCACGTCAAACCTTGAAATGTTCGCAAAATTAGCCGGACTGTTAAATGCAGAATACAAAGAGGATGCTAAGGACGAAGCAAAAGTTAAGCTTTATGTACCTACGCTGAAAGGCAAGGAAAAAGAATACGAAGTATACGACACGGTAGAAAAAGCATTCCTTGCAAAGCTAAAAGAAAACTGCATAAAAGCAGTTTAATGACAAGGGGACGGGGGTACTGTCACAAACCCACCGGGGACGGTTCTCGCTGGACAAATTCCTCTTACCCACTGGGGACGGTTCTCGCTGGACAAATTCCTCTTAAGAAAACATTAATATTTAGTTGTTAAAAAATGTTTATATAAATTAGCCTTGCAATTCCAACGTTATTTTAATTATCTACCCCTTTGGCTAAAAGAATTTATTTCTTTGCATGTGTTATATATCCTCGATTGCAAGGTCTTTCCATTGATTCCATATAAGATATTGACTACAATTTTTACAACCGTATTTCTTAAAGAGTACCTGGGCAGGATTCTGGAAGACATAAGGAGGATAAAATGAAAAAAATTTTTAAGTCAATATTATTAACAGCAAGTCTGACTATCGGACTATCCATGTTCGTAGCTGCTGATACATATGCAGCAACCTACACAATAGCTAAAGGTGATTCTTTGTACAAAATAAGCAAAGCTTACAACACAACCGTATCAAATATAATGGTTGCAAACGATTTAAAAAGCTATGATTTAAGTATCGGTCAAGTAATTAATATTCCGGACGTAAAATACATAGTGAAGCCGGGTGATACATTATATAAAATATCACAAAAATATAATATTCCACTGTTCAATTTAAGACAAGCCAACAACATTTGGACTGATTACATATATGTTGGACAGGTTTTGGAGATTCCGTTGCCACCGGCAGCAGTAAAAGAAGAACTTAAGGTTGCAAAACAGCCGAACGAAGGATATAAAGACTATACTGCCGAAGAATTGGACTTGCTTGCAAGATTAATAATGGCGGAAACAGAGAGCCAGTCTTATGAAGCTAAGGTTGCAGTCGGCTCTGTTGTTATGAACAGGGTAAAAAGCGGTTTGTTTGCACCGACAATAAGCGGTGTAATCAACCAAAACATCAATGGATATTACCAATTTACCCCTGTTGAAAACGGTTGGATTAAAAGAGCTGCCAATGAAGAATGTATCAAAGCTGCAAAAGAAGCACTAAGCGGAGTCGATACTACAAACGGTGCATTGTTCTACTATGACGATTCAACAACAAATCAATGGATTTTATCGAAGCCGGTTTCTGTTAAATACGGAAGAATGATATTTGCATATTAATAAATTAAAAACAGAGGAAGATTAATTTCCTTTGCTTTTTTATTTTATCAGAAGAGCAGATGCAACTCCAAAATAAACCAAGAGTACCAATGCATCTACAATTGTTGTAATTAATGGTCCTGCCATTATGGCAGGGTCTAATTTAAGCTTTTTTGCTATAAGCGGAAGGGTCCCGCCAACCATTTTAGCTAACATAACTGTAGTTGCCACAGTTAAGGATACAGTTAAAGAAACATTTAAACCTACCTTGTCAAACAGCATATTTTTTGCAAAATTTACTGATGCTAATATAATTCCAACCAATAAGCTTATTCTGAATTCCTTCCATAAAACCTTCCAAATGTCTTTTTGGTTCACATTTCCTAATGCTAACCCACGAATTATTAATGTTGAAGATTGGTTTCCTGAGTTTCCTCCGGTATCCATAAGCATTGGAATAAATGCGGTAAGAACAACAACAGTGCTGAGGATATTTTCAAATTTTGTAATAATGCCGCCTGTAACGGTAGCCCCAAGCATTAATATCATAAGCCATGGAATCCTTTGTTTTGCTAGTGCTATTACACTTAAATCCAAATACGCTTCATCCGATGGTACCATGGCTGCCATTCTTTGGAAGTCTTCTGTAGCTTCATCTTCCATTACATCCATTATATCATCAAACGTAATAATACCTATTAATCTGTGCTCCTTATCAACAACAGGCAATGCCATAAAACCGTATTTTTTAAAAATATTTGCTATTATTTCCTGATCATCGTGAGTTTCTACATAAATAACTTCTTCTTGCATAATATCGTTAATGCTTTGATCAGGATCAGAAACTACCAGATTTCTTAATGAAACTATTCCTTCTAATTTTCTTTTCTTGTCCGTAACATAACATGTATATATTGTTTCCTTGTTTATCCCTGTTTTTTTAATATGTTCAAGAGCTTCCTTAACTGTCATGTTTTTCTTAAGCTCAACATATTCAATTGTCATTATGCTTCCTGCCGAATGAGCAGGATATTTTAAAAATTGATTAATTAAAGTTCTTTCTTCCTGAGTTGAATTGATTAAAATTTTATTGACAACATTAGCAGGCATTTCTTCAATTAAGTCTATCATGTCATCAAAAAACAGCTCATCCAAAATATATTTTAATTCTTTGTCTGTCACCGCATTAATAATATCTGCTTTTTGTTCCGGTGAAATATAAGAAAAGACTTCTGCAGCCGTATCCTTTGGAAGCATCCTGAAAACGAGCAAGGTTGTTTGGAGGTCTAAAGGATCTAATATTTCTGAAATATCTACTTCATTCATTTCAGAAAGTTCTTTTTTTAACTGAATATATTTTTTTTGCTCAATTAGTTCTAAAATATCT
>ERZ795031.833-NODE-833-length-35960-cov-13.101017_pt1 | contig 35960 bp, 25 predicted proteins | sample MGYA00375123_ERZ795031 | MGnify/ENA primary metagenome ERZ795031 (study PRJEB30166, sample SAMN05720159) | activated sludge metagenome | isolation source: anaerobic digester from wastewater treatment plant | place: USA | collected 2015-04-21 ...
CCGGTGATGACCATGGAGATCAGGGTGTACATCAGGGTGACGAACAGCACGGTGGTGATCAGAGCCTTGGGCATATTCTTGCGGGGGTTCTTGACTTCGCCTGCAACCCAGGCTGCGGACTGCATACCGTCAAAGGACCAGGTGGTAGCGGAGATCGCCGCGACCAAGGCCAGGATACCGGTGGGGGCACCAGCAACGGCGGGGGTGGAGAGCAGACTGCCCTGCAGGTAGAAGAGACCGATAGCGATCAGGAGCACGAAGGGGATGACTTTGATAACGGTCAGAGCGGTTTGGGTCTTCGAGCCGCCTTCAACGCTGCGGATGTGGGTCCAGGCATAGAAGACAATGAACGCGATAGCGATCAGCTTCAGCCAGATGCCTTCGATACCGGTCAGGAAGCCGATATAGTTGGCGATAGCAAGGGCCATGATTGAGATGCCGGGGGTGTCTGTGCCCCAGAAACCGATCCAACCGGAAAGGAAGGCCAGGAAGTCTGAGCCCGCTTCACGGAAGTAGATGTACGCGCCGCCGTTCTCGGGATACGCGGAAGAAAGCTCTGCATAAGCGAGAATCTGGGGGATCATAATGATGCCGCCGACGAGGAACGCCAGCACGGTCATCAGCGCGCTGCCGCCAGCATTGGCGACCTCGCCGACAGAGGAGAAAATACCGGAGCCAATCGTAGTACCGACGCCGATAGCGAGGACTGCGAGGAAGCCCAGTTTGCGGCCGAGAACGTTGCCTTCTGCTCCGACTGCTGGTGAAACTTGTGTTTCAGATTGCGTTGCCATTAATGAAATCCTTTCTTGACTAATGTGTTATTTGATAAAAATTGCGGCGAACCGATGTACGTGATTGCCGTAATGACAATCCAAAAGGATGGGACGAGAAGAGCTGGAAATAATTCCGATGCAAAGGGTTGGGGGTGATAAAACCAGGGTTTTTCATAACTGATTTATCAGGGGTCATTTGACGCGCATCTTGGTCGAAAGCGCGGGTAGAAAAAGAGTTGTTGCCAGCATATTTAGTATTCTACACCCATTGGTACAATATTGTCAATAGCTTATCTATTGATTTTTTGGAAATAGTGGTAAAATAAAGGCAGTAAGTTATCTGTTTTTGTGTTTGCGGCACTTTGCCCTTCAGTTTAATTCTTGCTGGGGGTTGTTTTTTGAAAATGGGCGCCTGAATGGGGCGCTACAAGCCATAAAAAAGGAGATTATTATGAAGATTAGTTTATTTACAGCTGGCATATCCCGATATCCATTAGAAAAATCATTTGAACTGGCAGCCAAGTACCACTACGACGCGATTGAAATCGGCGGCTTTCGTCCGCACGCGTACGCGCTGGATATCCTGCGCGACGGCGGCAAGAGAATTCGCGCGCTTTCCGAACGCTACAATCTGCCGATTGTCAGCTACGCTCCCGAGAACAATGGGTCTCCCTACAGCCTTGTTTTCGAAGATCCTGAATTGAACCGGGACAGCCTCGAATACTTTAAACGCACGCTGGAGGCCGCTAAACTGATGGGCTCCGCGTACTGCATGTTTGCCTGCAACCACCCTGGTTACGGCCGGCATGAAGCCGATGTTCGCCGGCTCTTTATTGATAATATGAAGGTCCTGGCTGAGCACGCTGAAAAAATCGGTCAAACCATCATTTTGGAACCTGTCACACCTAATGAGGGCACCATCCTGGTGACTTCGGACGACCTGTACTGGGCTATCCAGGCGGTCAACTCACCGATGGTAAAGGGCATGCTGGACCTGGCTTGCCCGCTGCTCTCCCGCGAACCGATGGTAGAGTACTTCCATAAATGCGGAAGCGATATCCGTCATATCCATTTCATTGACGCTACAATTGACAGCGAAGACCATCTTATCCCCGGCGATGGTCAGATGGATTTCAGGGGCATTGTGCGCACCCTGAAAGAGGTCGGTTATGACGGTTATCTCTCGCTGGAGCTTTTTACGCGCTACCAGACCGAGCCTGAATACGCCACCGCGCGCGGCTACAGCGTCATTAAAGCGCTGCTGGAAGAAGAGGCATAGCAATGGAAATCACCCGCGAACAATTATTCCACTGGTGCAGCCTGCCCGTTGAACAGCTGCAGGACCACCCGGAGCGCAAGATAAACCTGATTATCAAAGAGGACAGGCCTACCGCCATGTACGTCATCGGTAATATGATGGCGGATGAGATTGTCGAAAATAATCGCCTGGGCAGGATCACCAAATGGGTGCTTCCGGCTGGGCCAACGGACGAGTACGACGTGCTCATCGAGCGTGTAAACCGCGAGCGCATCAGCATGCGAAACCTGCATGTTTTCCATATGGACGACTTTCTGGATTGGGAAGGGCGGCCCTACCCTGTGGCGGATACCTACGAGAGCCTGGAAGGCACCATGAACGCCGCTTTCTACGGAAGAATTGACCCGGAGCTGAATGTGCCGGTGGAACAGCGCCATTGGCCGCGCATCAATGACCTGGACGCTGTTGACAATTTAGTCGAAGAGTTGGGCGGGGTGGACACATTGTGGGCTGGCGTTGGTGCTAAAGGACTGGTCGCCTTCTGCGAGGCTCCGCGTTCTTACACACACCGCGTCACCCTGGATGAGTTTGCCCGCTCCAAAACCCGCATTGTTGACCTGACGGATGACACCATTGTGGCGCTCAGCCAGCGCAGCTTTGGCGCGTGTTATGACCGCGTTCCTCCCAGAGCCGTGACCCTCGGTTTTAAGGCCATGCTTTCCGCCAAGCGCGCGGTGCTGATGATTGCCACTGGCGCCTGGAAACAGACCGTGGTGCGTGTGGCGCTTTTCAGCGAGCCGACCCTGGAATATCCTGTGACGCTCTTGCCAGCCTACATTCCGGAAGTGACCTTGATTTGCGACCACAACACCGCAGACCATCCCATGTCCCATCCGATCAGAGGTTGGTAAAGATTTTTGAAACTGCGCGTTCAGCGCAGTTATTTTGTAAACACTAAGGAATTGACATGAATTGGACAGAAGCTTTATTCCACGTCAAAAAACCGATAATCTCCATGCTGCATTTGCAGCCCCTGCCGGGCGACCCCTTATATAAGGAAGGCTCCAGCATGCGCCGCGTGATTGAACTGGCTCGCGCGGACCTGCGCGCCATTCAAGACGGCGGCGTGGACGGGATTATCTTCTCGAATGAATTCAGCCTGCCTTACCAACGGCATATGAATTTTGTGACTCCCGCTGCGATGGCGCGCGTGATTGGCGAATTGATGGCCGAGATACGCGTACCTTACGGGGTGGATTGCATCTCCGACGGACTGGCAACGATCGAGCTGGCAGCCGCGGTGGACGCGTCCTTTGCCCGCGGTACATTTTCTGGTGTCTATGCCGGCGATGGCGGCTTTTACAACAACGAACTCTCCGAGCTCCTGCGCCGAAAAAGCGCTCTGCGCCTGGACGAACTCAAACTGCTCTACTTCCTGAACCCGGAATCCGATACAAACCTGGACACGCGCAGCCTGACGGCGATTGCCCGCTCGCTGGTGTTCAAAGCCTCGCCGGACGCGCTGTGCATCTCGGGCTCGGCTGCCGGGAAGGGCGTGGAGAACGAACTGCTGGCGCAGGTGAAGGAATCCGTGCCTGAAACCGTGGTTTTCGCCAATACCGGCTGCAATAAAGACACAATCACGGACAAACTGAAAATTTGCGATGGCGCGGTGGTCGCGACGACCTTCAAAGTGGATGGCAAGCTCTTCAATCCGGTGGACCCTGAACGCGTGAAGGCTTTCATGGAACCTGTCTACACATTTCGGGAGACATTGAAGTAACTGTGACTGATAGTTTTCAGATACCTCATAAGCTCCTGGCGCTTGACCTGGACGGCACCACTGTGGATGACCACGGAGAGATCAGCGACGCGACCGTGGAAAGCTTGCAACTCGCGCGCGAAAAAGGCGCGGCGATTTGCTTTGTCACCGGAAGAAGCGAATTTGAAGTGCTCTCGCTTGAGCATCGCTTCCCCTACGCGGATTATCTTATTGTGGATACCGGCGCGAAAATTACCCGGCTGGACACAGGCAAAGTGCTTTTGCACGAATGCGTTGATACGCACACCGCAGAGGTGGTCATCCGGCATTTCCTGCATTTGAAACGGCTCCTGCATATCAAAGCCGGGCGCTTTTGGGGCGCTACATTGATGGATGAGACTGTGGAAGCTTTCATCAAATACGCCAATTACCAACCTGTCATTGTGCGTGAGCCAGCGGAAGCCCCGCTGCACGCGATTGACAGCTTCTGCGTTTATGGCTATCACTCCCGAGCCGCAATGGACCGGCTGATCGCGCGCGAAGGTCTGAACCTGTATACCATGCACTCCCAGCCGCATTATTACGACGTCCTCCAACAAGGGATAAACAAATGGCGCGCGGTCAGTTTTCTCGCGCAGAGTTTGCGAATTCCAACCGAAGGAATTATCGCGGTGGGGAATTTTTCCAACGACGTTGAAATGATCAAGAAATCCGGAATTGGCATTGCAGTGCGCAACGCCAGCGAGGATGCCAAAGCGGCGGCGGATTACATCACGCGCAGGAGCAACAACCGCAATGCCATTGGCGAAGTGGTCGAAAAGTTTCTGTGATGGTTTTGCAAGAGGCATGGCGTCTTGGGCGGCGTGCAAAAGAACAAGGTAAAGATGCAATACATCCTCGGAATTGATAACGGCGGCTCTAAAACAAAATGCGCCTTATTTAACTTGCAAGGAAGCGAGATTGCGGTTGCTTCCCGCCAGTCCGCGCTGATTTTCCCGCAGCCTGGAATGACCGAACGCGACCCGGAGCTCGTCTGGCAGACCAATGTGGAGCTGATACGCGAGGTCATCCAGAACAGCGGAGTGAACCCCAAGAATATCATCGGAATCGGGCTGACTGGTTATGGCAACGGGATGTGCCTGGTGGATGCCGACGGTCAACCCACCTGGAATTGCATCGTCTCCACGGATACCCGCGCTGGGGTTTACGCTGAGCAGTTCGCGGCAAACGGCATCGAGCGCGAGGCTTTCCAATATTCCCATCAGGGTTTTTGGGCTGCGCAGCCAGCGGTGCTGCTGCCCTGGTTCAAAGAGCACGCGCCGGAGGTGCTTGAACGCAGCGCCTGGGTGCTGGGGATTAAGGACTTTGTGCGCTTGCGCCTGACTGGCGCCGCGGCTTGTGAGTTTACCGAAGCTTCTTCCTGGGGCTTAATGAACATCCACACGCTCAGGTTTGAGCCCAGGCTGTTTGAACTTTTAGGCCTGGAGGATTGTTTGCGGCTCATGCCGCCTTGCCTCAGCCCGGTGGATATTTCGGGATACATCAATGCGCGCGCTGCCAGCCTGACCGGACTGGTGGAGGGGACGCCGGTGGCCGGCGGCTGCTTCGACGTGGATGCTGGCGCGCTAGCCAGCGGCGTGTTGGATGGCGAGACACTCTGCCTGATTGCCGGCACCTGGTCAATCAACGAGTACCTGGCGCCTGAACTGCGCCGCGGATATAAAGAAACTACAAATTCCGTCTCGCAGTCTTTTCTGCCTGGGCATTTTCTGGTGGAAGAATCCACGCCGACCTCTGCCAGTAATTTCGAATGGTTTTTGGAAAACTTCCTGGCAGAGGAAAATAGCGGTAAAACCCGCCAGCAGCTTTACGGAGCATGCGACCGCAGCGTGGAATTGCTCCCGCCAGAGCAGAGCAGCGCGGTTTTTGTGCCCTACCTCTTTGATTCTGCCACAGTATCGGGTGGGAAAGGCGCTTTTTTCAACCTGAGCAGTTACAATACGCAAGCGCACCTCATCCGTGCGGTCTATGAAGGCGTGGTATTTTCGACGGTCTTTCACGTGCGCCGCTTGGTCAAAGACGGCCACCCCTTCACCAAAGCCAGGCTTTCCGGGGGCGTGGCAAACTCCCGCGTTTGGTCGCAAATGATGTGCGACGCGCTGGACCTGCCGCTTGAAATCCCAGAAGGTTCTGAACTTGGCGCGAAAGGCGCGGCAATCTGCGCGGGGATTGCCTGCGGGACTTTCACGGATTACCAGGACGCGGTTTCCAAAATGGTTGGCATTCGAGAACGTCTAAGCCCGCGAAAAGAGCATGCTAAAGTTTACGCGCAAAAGTTTCTGGTCTACGAAAAAGCGCTGGCCGCTTTGGATTGTTTCCACAACTGAAAGCATTGAAAACCAAGGAAACAAACGATGAACATTATTCCTTCCATAGCTTCCGCAAATTTGTTGGCAATCGGCAGCGAGCTGCAGCGGATTGAGGCGCTGCCCCGTCTTCATCTCGACATTGAAGATGGCAATTTTCTGCCCAGCATGACCTTCGGCATGGACATGGTGCGGGCGATTGCCAGCGCGTGGAAAGGCGAACTGGACGCGCACCTGATGGTCACGAACCCTTATGATTACATTGTAGGGATGCGCGACTGCGGTATTGGCAGCCTTTGCGCGCATCTGGAAGCTTTGGCATACCCCGCCACATTTTTAGGAAAAGTTCGCGCCCAGGGGATAAAAGCCGGGCTGGCGCTGAACCTGAAAACAGGCATAGACGCGCTGCCTTACTTCGCAGAGCAATTGGATTACGTGCTCTTCCTCACGAGCGAGCCTGATAATGAGGGTATGCGGCTGCGTCCATCCGTTTTCCTGAAAATCCAGGAAGCGCGGCGCATTCTGCCCGCAAGCGTCTCACTTTGGGCGGATGGCGGCGTGAACTGCGCGAATATTGCCAGCCTGCGAACTGCCGGAATTGATACCGCCATTGTAGGCCGGGCAGTTTTTTCAGCAGAGGACCCCTTGGCCGCTTATGAAGATTTGCTGGAAGCAGCTGGAAAGGCAGCTGATTAATTGGCCCTGCCTTTGCCATTTCCCATCGGGATTTACGAGAAAGCTCTCAAACCCCTGGCGCTGCCCGCGATGTTCGCGGACGCGGTTCGGGCAGGCTACGATACCTTTGAAATCAGCCTGGACGAGAGCGATTACCGCCTTGCCCGCCTGGATTGGTCCGCTGCGGAAATGCGAGAAACCCGCCGCGCGGCAGAAGAGAGCGGTATACGCTTGTATTCCGCTTGCTTTAGCGGGCACCGCAAATACGCGCTTGGCTCGGCTGACCCCGTAACAACCCGCCGAGCGATGGACCTGATGCGAAAAGGCCTGAACTTCTGCGTCGAGACAGGTATTCGCGTACTCCAGCTGACAGGCTCAGATGTGTATTACGAAGCTTCCAGCGAGGAAAGCGCGCGGCGTTACGCGGAAAACGTGGCGCGCGGCGCGGAGATGGCAGGAGACCTGGGCGTGATGCTGGCAATTGAGCCGGTAGATAAGCATATTCGTTCCATCCGCCAGGCTTTGGACATCGTGCGAGAGGTCAACTCCCCCTGGCTGCAAGTCTACCCAGACGCGGCCAACCTGCTTGTGGAGGGTTTCGACCCGCTGGCTGAGTTGGAGGCCGGGCGAGGGCACCTGGTAGGCCTGCATATCCGGGACGCGCTGCCGGGCACGAGCTACAACCTTCCGTGGGGGAGCGGCACATTGGATTTTGTGGCTGTACTGCGAACTTTGCAGAAAATAAACTTCCACGCGCCAGTGCTGATTGAGTATTGGTACATTGATGAAGTGGATTATCTGGAACGCGCCGCGCGGGCCAGAAAATTCTTGATTGACAAAATTACCCAGGCAGGACTTGCCTAAGGAGTGTTGAGGATGTACGAAGCAGAAAAAAGAGCAGTATTGGATTGCGCGCTGACCATGGAGCATTACCGTCTGGTTAGTTTATCCGGTGGGAATGTGTCTTTGCGATTGCCCGACGGCACTTTTTTGGTGACGCCTTCCGCGGTGCGCTATGACGGTATGCAGCCGGATGACATTGTGCGCGTGGATGCGCAGGGTAAGGTGGTGGAAGGCCATTTGCGTCCGTCCTCCGACACATCCGCGCTGCTGTACGTTTTTAAGCACATGCCCGAAGTGAACGTGGTTATCCACACCCATCAGCCTTACGCCACAGCGGCAGGGCTGGTGACGGACATGCTGCCGGCGTTTCTGACTCTGATGATTGACGCGACCCAAAAAGAAGTGTACGTAGCGCCGTTCACCATTTCCTCAGATGAGGGCATGGGTGTGCTAACCGTGGAATACGCGCGCGGAGCGCTGTGCGTTATCCTGAAGCATCACGGCGTGATTGCCTTTGGCAAGAACCTCGACCAGGCGCTGGAAGCCGCGGTTTATCTGGAAGACGCGGCCAAGGTGTATTTGCTGGCGCGCGCTGTGGGTCCCGTGCCGACGCTGGATGAAAAACAAATTGCCGACCAGGCGGAAGACCGCGGAAATTACGGCCAGAAGAAGTAATATTGCGCGCGCGAAATCCGGAAATCGCCTTGCGAAATCCGCAAGAAATTCTGGTATAATAGCGCTCTGCTTGTGGAGAGGTCGCATAGCTGGCCTAGTGCGCTCGCTTGGAAAGCGAGTATACCGATGAGGTATCGCGGGTTCGAATCCCGCCCTCTCCGCTCTTTTTGTTTAACCCCTTGCCCCTCAAAACCTGACCGCTGCCCCTCCGGCGCGGAGTTTCAGGCGGCGAAGTTAAAAAAAGCTCTCCGTGAGGAGAGCTTTTTTTGTTGGCGATAGTTTCAGGCGGCGTTCAAACCTTACGCGTCGAGCTGAGCTTCTACCCACGTGAGCATAGCGGAGATGACCTGTTCCTTCTCAGGTTCGTTATGCGTCTCGTGATAAAGACCATCCCAGCGCTGGTAAGTGATGGGAACTGGCACCTTGAGCGCGAATAAGTCTGAACCCTGGATAGGGCAGATGCGGTCCTCGGTACCGTGCGCCAGGTAGAGCGGCAGACGCCATTCAGCAATGTGCTCAAAAATGTACTGTGGGGCATTCACGAAGTGCGCGCCTAAACGCACGCTGACTTTGTCGTGCACCAGCGTGTCCGCGCGGTAAGCTTCGATTACGGCTGGGTCGCGGGAGAGGGCTTTTTCATCCAGCTTGCTGGGGATGGCAAGATGAGGCAGGATAGGTTCGAGCATCCGGATGAGTTTTTTCTGCTGGTCAGGAATCGTGCTGCTATCCAGCGGAGGGCTGGTGGCGATGATGCCTTTCACAGCTGGTTTTTCGCGCAGAGCATAGTATAGGACGCCTAAGGCTCCCAGGCTGTGGCCGTAGAGGAAAACAGGCAGCCCCGGATTTTCAGCTTTTGCCAGGGCGATGACCTGCGAGAAATCCGCAACCAATTGGTCGACGCTGCCAATGACACCCTGCCTGCCGTCGGAGCGGCCGTGCCCGCGCCTGTCGTAGCCCAACATCTGGAAGCCGCGCTCACAGAAGCGCTGAGCTACTTGGTCGTAGCGCTGACAATGTTCTCCCACGCCGTGCAGCAGCACCACAACAGCCCTGGCAGCTTGGGTATCGCTCCAATCGCGAATGTACAATTTCAAGCCATCCGAAGCCTGGATAAATTTTTCTGTGATTTCCATATCCCTTTTAAGTCCTTTTCTATTCGCAAATTTCAAATACTAAAAATAACGTGCTGAAGCAAGAAACGTTCAATCGTTTCGTAGAAATCAATGATGGTTTCCGTCTTGCGGAAGCCGTGACCCTCACCCGCGTAAACGCGATAGACATGCGGCACACGGTTGGCTCTGAGCAATTCGACGATGCTGTCGGATTGGCTTTGCGGCACCACTTTATCATCCGCGCCCTGGAAGACAGCAATCGCGTCGCGTATATGGTGGGCGTGGAAGATTGGAGACCAAGCGTGATACTTCTGCGCAGCTTCAGGGAGCGTCCCGATGAGGGAGGCGTTGTAGTGGGCTTCAAACTTATGGGTATCCATGTCCAGCGTGAATAGGTTAGAGACGCCATAAGAGCACAAACCCGCCTTAAAGAAGCCAGGATAGTGAACGAGAGCGTTCAGGACGGTATACCCTCCCGCGCTGCCGCCCTTGATGATAAGGCGCGAGGGATCTGCCAGCCCCATGCCTAACACTGCCAGTGTGCCTTCCACCGCGTCCTGCAAGTCGATTTTGCCCCAGTTTCCGCGCAGCGCGTCGCGATAGGAGCGCCCAAAGCCGGTGCTGCCGCGGTAATTCACTTCCAGGTAGGCGTATCCCCGGCTGGTAAAAAAGGCAGTATCCATGTCGAAACCGATGCGAGTCACCGAGGTCGGTCCGCCGTGAATGTAGACCACCATGGGGGGCAGGCCTTCGGCTGTGTAGGCGCGGTTGGCGGGGGCGTAGTAAGTGCCGAAGACGCGCGCGCCGTCTGAAGAAATCCAGTCCACTTCCTGTGCCTGTGGGAGGTCATCCGCGTGTATATCATCCGCGCGGCTGCGGGCGGCAACGCGTGTTTGCTCACCTTGTACCACCAACAAGCGGGCAGGCAGGCTGGGAGATTGGGCAAAGAGCGCTAACGCGCCGCTGGCGGAAACGCTGAGTTGTTCCAGGTTTGTGTACGCGCCGACCTCTATCGGGTGGACTACGCCGCTAAGCATGTCAACTTTCCGCAGGAAAACCTTTGCCTGCAGGTTTTCAAGGATGTAAATCGCGCTGCCATCGGGCGTCCAGGCAAAAACGCGCGAGCCCTGCACCCAGGCCGGCGGAAGTAAGGAATGCCCGTCCAGAAGTAAGTGCTTTTCTCCGGTTTGCAGGTCAAACAACACCAGCTGGTCCCATTCGCCGAGGTTGCGCAGGTAGGCGAGATAACGTCCGTCGGGGGAGAATTCGGGCTGGAAAGTGGGCGTGGTGGGGCCGCCGTCCAGAAGATGGACTTCCGCACAGGCTTCGCCGCTATCATCCAGCAGCGCGAACATCAGGCGCGTGCCGTCCCAGGGCATGTTGGGATGGTCCCATTCCACCCAGGCGGCTGCATTGCCGTTCGGGCTCCAGGTGGGCTGCATATAAAAATCCGCGCCCGAGGCAATAATTCGCGGCCAGCTGCTCCCGTCCAGACGGACGATAGCCAGAACATCGCGCTCTTCATACGTATGGACGAACAAGACGCGGCCTTGCTCAGGGGATAGGATTGGGCTGGCGCTTCTGCCGAAAGCCGGGGTGATTGGGGTGGGGCTGCCAAACCCGTAGGGGGCAAAATAGAGGCGCCCGTCCTTTTCCGCAAAGACCGCTCCGTCCTTGCCCGCGCAAAACTCGCCGCCGCCGTATCCGACACCGCCGGAGGGACTGAAGTCTCCGTTTATCGTATACGGCGCGTCTGCACCGGATTGCGTGAACAGGCTGGCTTTACCGCTGAGCGATTGGCACCAGACCAGCCGGTCTGAACCGAGCGCCCATTGAACATCAGAGAAACGGGCGCTGGAGCCAATCAATTCAGGGGTGATGGGAGAGGGCCAGGTGCCGAAGGGTTTGCTTTGTTTTGAGAGGGTCATAGTTGTGCTCCTTTCGGTTTGCTACCGTGATTTGGCAGAAACCGAGCTTGATGGTGTGAGGGAAACGTTGCAGCCCACTCTTGGGCAGGGCTGGTCGCATCCCGACAGTATTAATCAAGTAAATGGTTCCAATTAATTGGGATTAATGATAACACCGGGATCAAAAAATCGGGATAACGCGGTTGACTTAGGGGAATGGGCGTGCTAAAATAATGCCCTGTCGGGCGCGTAGCTCAATGGTAGAGCAGTGGCCTTTTAAGCCATTGGTTCAGGGTTCGAGCCCCTGCGCGCTCATTTCACTGTATATAGGGGTTATCCACATCATTGCCCCTATATATGGCGCTCATCACGAAGCCTTTCACCCCACATTTCATGATAAGCCATTGCGTTAAAGTGCAGTCGCTTTTACGCTTCCTTCAATAAAACCGCTGAACTCATAATTCAGCTTGCGTTCCTTTGAGCCAAAAATCAGTCGTTAATCCGTCTTAACACTTGAAATTAGCATAAGATTACTGGATGAAGCTCACAAATGAATTACTCCAATCTTTCATCACAACTTTCTACGGTTCCGGAGATTATGCTGGGGACTATTGGTTCGTCGGCATGGAAGAAGGAGGCGGCAATGACCTGCCGCAAGTAAGCGCCAGGCTGAACGCCTGGAAGGACCTGGGCGGGAATGAGCTTGTCGACATCTTTGACTTCCATAATAAGATTGCTTACCCCGAGTACTTTAGAGACCCGGTCAAATTGCAGCGGACGTGGATGCAACAAGCAAGAATAGTCCTGACATTAAAGGGTCAGCCAGCCACTACGGGTTTGGTAAAGGCTTACCAAAGGGACACTATCGGTCGGAAAGGCAGCGAGACGTGCCTCCTGGAGCTTTTCCCGCTCCCTTCCCCGAGCACTTCAGATTGGTTGTATGCGCAGTGGTCAGAATTGCCATTTCTCAGGAATCGGGTTTCCTATCGCGATTATTGCGCTCCTTGGCGTTGTGGGCATATCCGTTCTCAAATACGCGTCCATCACCCAAAGATAGTGGTCTTCTTCGGCTTGAAGTATTGCCAGTATTGGCAGGATATCGCGGGTGGGTCCCTAATCTTTACTGAACATAATGGGTATTTTTATTCAAAATCGAAGGGACCAGTTTTCTTAATCGCGAAACACCCAGCCGCGAGAGGTGTCGCTAACTTGTATTTTGAGTCCATTGGTCTTTTGCTAAAATAGCTCCTTTAATTCAGCTTTTTCGTTGATATTGGATTTCAATCATATTTACATTGCTTTTGCATGATTAGGTGAGAAATCTGCAACTGTTGGGTGGCAGACAATCTTATGTGTTCCAGTAGGGCAAATACAATAGGCAGAACCACTTCGCGCATCCTTGAAAAGCGAAGCAACCCTTCACAATTATTTGTATTAATATAATATTTATCGATAATAAAAGCATCATCCAGATAGTGTCCAGTCCCAAAGGAGGCTCCGATGCGTTTCAATTCAAGATCCCACTCACTTCTCGTAATCCTGTTAATTTCTACCCTGCTCATTTTTACAGGTTATCTAAGTGTCTCGGCCCAGGATGAGGGCGAAGGCGAACTTCCATCCCAGTCATACCTCGGGATCGGAGGCGATGTCGCATCCGTTTTTGATGTCCCTGGCGGTCCGGGCTTGGTCATGCTCAGCCCATATCAATTCCGCCAGCTCTCGCCCAGTGATCAATGCAGTTTCTCCGGTAACACGATTGTGAATCAAAGCTCTGGCAGTTGCACGATGGTGGCTGGTGTGACGCTTCCTCACGGCGCGAACATTACCAAGTTGACGCTCTACGTCTTTGACGGCAACCCTTCCAAGGATATTACTCTCAATTTCGCGCGGGGCGATGGGTCTGGTTCGTTCATGGTACAAGGGGGTATCAACAGCGGAATCGGGGGAGTGATGCCAGCCTGGGGTGCCATTTCAACCACCCAGTTCCTAAACACGCAAGTTGATAACCGCAATTACTCCTACACGGTCTATGCCATTGTTCCTCCCCAGAGCTGGCTTGACTTGGGATTTTCGAATGTGCGCATAGACTATGAATACGCGACGGCGATACCAATACTGAGCAAGTAGCCGGGGAAAGAAGGCCCGCTGAGCTGGTTTCAAACTCCGTTTTTGCCAATTTTCGTACTGAGAAAGGAAGTCGACTGCCAGGTTTCAGTGTGAGGCGCGCGAGAGTGCGGCAGCCTTTGCTTATTACGCCTCGCTGATTCCTGTCAATAAGCTCGGCCACGAGAAAAACAACCGAGTCATCTTGTCATAGAGATAAAAATGATCACGCTCATTCGAAAATCATGCCATCATTTTGATTCCTCAAGACATATAATGTGGAGAGCGGCCAGTTTTGCTGGATGCCTAAAATCTGGTTTAAAAAAAGTATCGAGAAATGTGAATTCCACTAATGTTTAGCATTCCTCGTGCTAAAATGAGGCATAAATAAAGTTGTTTCTTATCAAGGGTTTCAGCTTAAAAACAAAAACGGGGACCAGACTGACTTTCCCCGGGCAGTGGGCGAATCAGTCAAAGAAAGGTGGGATGTGAAGGTTTTATACGTGGCAGGAAGGTGGGACCCGCGGCTGCAGAATGAGTACAGCGGGAACGATTTTGGCGCTTACCAGGCACTCAAAGCGCAGCCCGATATTGATTTGAACCTGGTCGGTCCCTTGGACTTTCCTTGGTCTATCCCTGAAAAAGCGGTGATGCGAATATATGGACGCATGGCCTCAAAACGGCTGATCAAGTATCCCTATTCTTACATTCGTAAGAGCGCGGAACTCATCCGAACCGCTATTCAGCAAACAAAACCTGACGTTATCTTTTCCAGATACAGCGCTCCGCTGGTCAATGTGGAGCTTAAAGTTCCTCTCGTCTATATGTGCGATTCGATTGTGCCTTTCACCAGAGATCTGGCGGCAGAGTTTTCGCGCGCGGGTTACCGCCTGATGGAATATTGGGAACGCAGGGTGATAGAAAAATCTGCCAAAATTATCACATACAGCCAGGCCAACGCGGCTTTGATTGACTCAGAGTACGGTGTTTCCAGGGGTAAGCTTGTAGTTTTCCCTATTCCCGCCTTTGTTCCGGAGGAGTTTCTGCGTCAGGTAGATCAGGAGCAAAAGCTCTTAGATGTTCCTCTGCGCCTGCTATTTGTTGGCAAGCGTCCGCATCTGCGCGGCGTGGATATCGCGCTTGAAACCGTCCAACGACTCAACGCGGAGGGAGTACCGGCACAGCTGCGCATCGTGGGCATGAAAGGCGAGGATACAGATACCGCGCGTTTCATGGGCGTTTACGATAAAGAAAACCCCGAGGAATTGCGTGCCTATTTTAGCAACTTCACTTGGGCGCAGCTGCTCTTGCATCCTTCGCGGTTCCATGCCGCGGCGATTGTCATCAGCGAGGCAGCTGCCTTTGGCGTGCCCGCAATCACAAATAACGTCGGGGGATTGGCTACCACAGTACTGCATGAGCAAACTGGCGTGGTGCTGCCGGCAGGCAGCAGCCCAGACGCTTATTGCGCGGCAATTAAATCGCTCATAAACAGTCCAGAACGTTATCGCTCTTTCCGAGAAAACTCGCGCCGACGCTTTTTGTCGGAGTTGAATTGGGACAGCGCTGGCAAACGCCTGGTTGATATCATTCGCGAGTTTGAACCGGGCTAGCGATACCGGCCAGATACATGCAGCGCTTGTTCAGCGCAAAGTAATCCCGCCCAGGCTTTTCTCGTGCTCCTGGTTTTTATAAAGCGTTCAACGCGGCACCTCGCCCGGGTGTTTCGCGTCGTAATCCCGCCAAAACTCCTCGCACCGCTTCTGCCATTCCAGCTCAGTCAGGTCTCCTGGCGGGTTTCTGCGGGTGGCAATCAACATCGTGGTTATCCATCCTCTATACGCCTCTAAGCTCCGGTCTTTCGGATGGAGTAGAAATGAAATGTCCTGTTTTTGTTTCATTGGGCACCACCTTTTGATACGTAATCATTTCTGCGGCCAATTCCACCAGACGCAGACCTACGAGCGCATAATTTGCAGCAGGGCACTACCATTCTATAAATTGTTTGGGGCAGAAGGACTAAATTAATAGTATAGAGAATTTATAAAAAAGTCAATACATTAGGAGTCCTGGATATCTGCGTAAGAGGCATTTTTGCATCGAGACCCCGACAATTTGTGCTGCCACCCTTGTTGGTTATCCTAATGAATGCTTGTGCTGATGATGAACATCCGGGAGGTGGTCGTGGCTGTGCTGCTGGGCTTCGTGGGTGTGCTCGTGGCTGTGCTCCCCTACGGGCAGAGGTTCATGGGTGTGCGAATGATGTCCATCGGAATGGTTATGCGGATGCGTGTGCGTCTCCGCGGGATGAACATGGAGATGAATGTGTTTTTCGGTGATGGTGAAATAGGTTCCCAGCAGCATCACCGCGAGGGCGAGGAGAAACAGGGGTGAAGGAGAAGTCCGAAAAAACAAGAAAGAAAGCATCACGCCAAAGAAAGGTGCAGCCGCATAGTAAGCGCTGGTGCGAGCCGCGCCAAGATTTCTTTGCGCGCTGATGTAGAAGTAGATGCTAAGCCCATACGCCACAAAGCCCAGCGCTAAAGCTGCGACCATGCTCACCAGGTCGGCTTGGCTTTGACCGAGAACCAGCGCGATTATCAGCGCCCCCAACCCGGAGCCGAACCCTTTAATCACCACAACCTGGAGGGGGTCTTTTACTGATAGTTTTCGCGTCAGGTTATTTTCCAGCCCCCAACAAACGCAAGCTGCCAGCACCAAAAGCGAGCCGACTGAGAAGTGCAGGCTTCCTGCATCCTGAATGGAGAGGAGGATGCTGGCTGCAGTGATCAGAATAATTGCAGCCCATAAACGGAGGGAAATAAATTCACCAAAAATAAAGAGCGCGATCAGTGTCGTCGCGACGATTTCGAAGTTATTAAGCAGCGAAGCATTTGCCGCGCTGGTGCGCGCCAGTCCATTCATCAATAGGATTGGCGCGGCAATGTCCAGTAGTATCATACCGATGATAAAAGGAAGCTCAGCTTTGCTCAAAGCAAGCTCCCTCGCGTATTTTTCTGGCTTGGGCTTAAATAAGCCCAAGAGGAACATCCCAAGCCCGGCGCCGAGATAAAGCATGGCTGCCATCATCGGCGCGGATAGCCTTGTCAGGAGCAGCTTGGCGATGGGCGCGCTGAGAGCGTAAAGCACAGCTGCCAGTAACGCAAATAGAATTGGTCGATAATGTGTTTTTTGCATGCGCGTTACGAATTCTATCATTTCAGTACAAGCTTGGCAGAAGGGGGCACAAGAATATCTGTTAGCCTGTCCAATTTCAATCCCGAAGACTAAGTATAATAGACCCAAGGGCTAATCAGCCTGTCAAAACCTTTCTGATGGGAATTTTGCATCGGTCTTTCCGTTTTACCTAAATCAACGATCCTTCAACAAGGAATATGCTTTAGTGGGATGATGGGAAGTAAATAAACGAAAATGTTTGCCAGGAACAAGTTGTTGTGGTCTCTGCTGTGCTTCGCCCTCTTTTTGTTTGGGTCAATCGCGGCTTGTTCCCCACTCACCCTCCCTGTTGCAGAGCCAGGAGAGCTAAGTCTGCAGGGCTTCTCCGCGGCGCTGGCCGGCAAGGGCAACCACGGTACAGTCGTGTGCGCGCGATACCAGGGCAGACGCGCTGACCTGCAAGGAGTGAGCTTGCTCGCGACAGTCAGCCGCGCGGGTGAGATAATTGAGGAAGGAATTTCTGCTGAAATATTAGACGGAGAAACCTGCTTTGAGCTGACCGACGCGAAGTATGTATCGGTGAGCAGCAATAGTGAAGGCGGAAGCCTGGTAATTTCTGCGGAGCCGCTCAGCCTGCGCATCGAAGCCTATTTTTCTGACGGCAGACAGCCTTTCAACGGCTCTCAGGACCTGCTTTTAGGCCCTTACCTGCAGTTTCCCTTCCTGAGATGGATCTTCCCTGCTGCCGTGCGCCCAGCTTGCGTTGCTGGCGGGCATACTCGCGAGGGTATTTTTTACCCCGCCTGGGATATCATCCCCGAGCCTTCACAAAATTATCCGACCTTGATTGGGACACCAGTGCTCGCGCCAGTGGACGGCACCGCGTATGTATGGCTGCTGCCCAACGAAGACCCCACTCAACGTTTCGATACAGTCAACGCGGTAATTATTTATTCGGATGATACTGGGTTTGCGGTGGACCTTACCCACGAAGCCGATGTGTACTTTGATGGCAGCCAATGGCAAATGTTAAAAACCCTAAATGGGCAGCAGGTGTCTGCGGGAACGCAGATTGGCGTGATTGGACCCAAAGACCACGCCTCCAGCATTCCACATACGCATTTGCAGGTGTTCATCCCACCGCAGGCGCCGACCGGAAAACCTGACGACAACAAAGCCTTATATACTGCCTCAACAAAAAGCAGCACAGCCAATGTCGACGCGATTAAACAAAACCTCTTCCTGGATGCGAACCTCAACTCAGACCTGCTCGCGCTCTCAGGTCAATCTCTGCGCTGCGCCGAATATCCCTGGGGCGAACTGCTGATTCCTCAACAGCTTTCAATGCGTATAGATGGACAGAGTGGGGATTGGGCTGGCATTGAGCTCGGCCTGCGTGATAAGGAAGGCGATTCCTTAGCCGGGGAGGCTATGGACTTGCGCGCTCTATACAGCGCGGTAGATGGTCACTACCTCTATCTGCTTATTGAGGCCGGGCAGCAGCCGGAGGGAATTTGGGCGATGGATATCTTCATCGATTTGAATGCCAAAAATGCGTGCGGTTCCAGCGAACGCTCCATTAAAGTATGGTCCGATGTGCAAGGCGCTTTTACTGTGGGCAGCGTGGATAACTGCCCGGATTCAAGCCCGGAAACTTATCCGGCGCTGTTTGCCTGGGAGGACGCGTTTGAGCTGCGCTTGCCGCTGGTGTACCTGGGTAATCCGGCTGCTCCCAAGGTGATTGCGGTAAAAGGCATCCTGATTGGCACGGAGGGGGAAATAAGCTATCCAGACTACATGCGCTGAGGCGGAGTGGTCGGAGTTTTGTCCGTTACGCAAATCTACCGAGAGCTGGCGAGTTTTTTGCTTGTTTTGGAGTACAGCGCGCCTGAATATCACTAGTGGGTTTGACGCTAGGCGCGGTTGACTGCAAGTTCACTGGTGTTTGGAATAATTCCCTACCTGATAGACCTGGCCGAATAATCCGAACGGTCCGCGCATGGGTGCGATTTGCCCTTGCCCGAACACCAGTTCGGCTGCCGCCTGCACATCTTTTTCGGTAGAAAAGTGATGAGTGCGAATATCCGTTCCCAGCAGCCTGAAAAGGAACACCATCAGGGGTCTTTCCACCGGCACGCCGTATACCAGTTGACCGCCCGGTTTGAGCACCCGATAAATCTCCGAGAAGGCTGTGTTCTGAGCAGACGGCTGCAAGTGTTCAAGGATGCTGATGAGCAGAACCGCGTCAAATTGCTTGTCCGCGTAGGGTAGTTCAAGGACGCTGCCGTTCCGGAGGTTGGTCTGAATGCCGCGTTCCGCGAACATCGCAGCAATTGGAGCCACATCCGCCGAAAGGTCTAAACCATGTATTTCTTGATACATCTCTGCCAGGTTGGGGAAGCTGACGCCTGAGCCAAAGCCAATTTCCAGCACAGAGTCTCCGCCTCTCAATTGCTCAAGGCATAATTCGATGCGCCGCTGGTATAGCCTGCCAATAATGGGCAGCCGGTAAAAACGGATGGGGTCTTTACGGTCTACCCCAAGATACTGTTTCAGTGGAAGCAGTTTGAGGCGGATTCGTTTATGTCGCGGTTTTGGCATCCCGGTCTCCTCAGGTGCAAGTCAATTATTGACTTTGCTATCCTTATCCGCTTGATTTTACACCATCAACGGCGTCGGGTTTTCAGGCGCGCGGGAACTTTTGATTTTGGTGTTTCGGTAGGGGGGCCCCCCCCCCCGCCAACGCTATTCCAAAAAGACATAAATCCGCTATAATTCAGCCTCGATTGATTAGAGCAGAAAAAGGACAATTATGTGTGGAATCTTTGGCATTGTGACGCAGAGCGAACAAAACCTGGGACCAATATTGGTTGAGGCCGCCCGCAGGCTAACCTACCGCGGATACGATTCGGTCGGCGCAGCGGTAATCAGCGGCAGCCGCATAGACTTGCGCAAAGACAAAGGACGCGTTGACGAGGTAGCCGAAAAGTACAGGTTTTCGGAGATGGCCGGTCAGCGCGGGATTACCCAACTGCGTTGGGCGACCTTTGGCGTGCCATCCCAGGAGAACGCGCAGCCCCATATCGATTCCGATGGCGACCTGGTCGGCGCGCATAATGGCAACGTGGTGAATAATGTGGAACTCCGCCAGGAATTTGCGGCGGAAGGGATGACGGTGCGCTCACAGAACGACGGCGAGTCTTGTGTGCACGCGGTAGAACGCTACATCAATCGCGGTTACGCGTTTGTGGACGCCATCCGCGCGGCGTATGCCGACCTGCAGGGCGATTATGCCTTTGTTATCGGGCGCGTCAACGATGATAAGCTCTACGCTATCAAGAAGGGCTCCGGGCTCGTGGTTGGCATCGGGGAGGGCTTCACCTGCGTCTCCTCCGACCTGCCCTCCATCCTTCCGCTTACGCGCAAAGTTGTGCGCTTGAACGATGGGGACGTAGTGTGTCTGCGTTGGAATGCGGTGGAACTGTATTCTGTAGCCGACGGCAGTCTTATCGCGCGGGAACCGGAAATCGTCACGGAAGAGATGTCCGCGGTGCAAAAAGGCGGGTACGCGCACTTCATGCTCAAAGAAATCCACGAACAGCCGCAGGTAGCCCGCGAGCTGCTGCACCTGCTTAAGCGTCATGAGGAAATGGCCCGAATTCTGGGGGCTATACGTGGAGCGCGCAATCTTTACCTGATTGGCTGCGGTACCAGTTATCACGCTTGCCTGGCGGGTTCTGTATTTTTTGCCCGGTTGGCCGGCAAGCCCGCGGTGCCGGTGCTTGCGCCGCAGTTTATCCCGCAATATGCCCCGACTGTTGGCCCTGAAGACGTGGGCATCTTTGTCAGCCAATCCGGAGAGACAAAAGACGTACTGAACGCGCTGGAGCAAGCCCAGAAGCGGGGCATGACTTGCTTTAGCCTTGCGAATGTTATCGGTTCCACGCTAACCAAGGTTACATCGGCCTGGCTGCCGCTTGCTTGCGGTTACGAAATCAGCGTTCCAGCCACGAAAACATTCACGAACCAGGTCATAAGCTTCCTTTACCTTGCTAACCTCCTTGGAAGAGGGGAAGCGGACGCGCTGGATGCCCTGCCGGACTTGATGGAAGAGGCTATTCGCTGGACTGACCCCCAGGTGAAAGCGCTGGCTGAGGACATCAATAGCTGGAACGACCTTTACAGTTTGGGCTACGGCAGCACGTACGCGATGGCGCTGGAGGGCGCGCTAAAACTTAAGGAAATTACTTACGCTCATTGCGAAGGGATGCTGAGCACGGAATTCAAGCACGGCCCGCTCTCGGCCGTCACAGACGGGTTCCCGGTACTCTTCGCGGTTGGTCCGGAAGATGTGCCGTTAATTGTGAGCGGGATTAATGAGGTCAGCTGCCGAGGAGGACGGGCAATCGCCATTGGCGAGGAAGACAGCCGGCTGAGCGCCAACGCCAGTGACGTTATCACCATCCCGCCTTCAACCCCCACATTCGCGCCGCTGCTGGCAGTAATTCCGCTGCAGCTGCTTTCGTATTACATGGCAGTGGGACGGGGCTACGACCCGGACTTTCCGCGCAATCTGAGCAAAACACTGACGGTGGATTAAACCGGGAAAGGTCTATTTGGGGGCTCAGGCTCTTTCGCCTTGGAAGGTTTTTGGCTGGCTGCCAAAATGATGAAACACCGTGCCGTCTGGCATGGTAATGGCGCTGTTTTTTCCTTCCCGGACGATCTCCAGCCCTTGGTAGCGCACGATTAGCGGCCAATCAAAGGGATACTCACCAGTTATCTGCACTTTATCGGGCGCCAGAACACGAATGCCCGCCAGCTCGAGGAATGCCTGCAGAGGGACAAGACCAGCCGCCGCGCCGTGCCTGCCCGCGGGCAATGCGTCCGTGCTCTTCCAAGCTTCATAAAAAGTGTGTTCCTTGCTTAACACCGAGGCCGCGCCGCGCATTAGATTGGCAAAGAGCTCACTAGCTTCTTTTTTCGCGCCGGATTGGATTAGATGCTCCAGAATAAAGGTGTTCCAGGCAGGGTTCACCACCTGGGTGGAAAGCTGCGCGGCCTTCTCCTCCACAACTTCTGGCAGCCCAAAAGGATAGGACGCGAAAGGACTTTCTTCTAAGTTTTGGTCTCTTTCCAGGGATTCTTCAGCGGGAGGGGGTGCCTGCCAGCCCAGATACCAACCAATATCCTTGAGCGTAAGGTCGCAGGCGTACAGTTGGATCCAGGTGCGTTCGTCCAAATCCGGGGCGGAGAGGCTTTCCAGGTTCGCGAAAACCGCGTTGCTGGTCAGAGCCAGGCAATCCGGCAGACGCAGGATTTCGCCTGCGTCAATATGTTCTTCCAAAAGTTCCCCGTCAAGGCCAGTCCCGCGTAAGGCCAGGCAGCCTGGTTTGTTGACATAGGCGCTAAAAATTAACTTTACATTCACACGGCTGGGCGGGTCCAGCTTTAATGGCTTGGGAATCTCGGCAAAAGGACCTTCATAATACATGCATTCCGGAGTGGAAAGGTGCGTATCGCGGTCCCAACAGGAGGCATCCGGAAGGTCTGTGCGTATCCGCTCCAGGCTGGTCGACAACCTGAGGTTCAATGCATTTGCTATTGAGACAGTCCTATCGTCATCCAAAACGCGCGCGATTTGTTCCAAGGCATCCAATTCCCTCAGCATCAGCTGGCACAGCCCAAGATTTTCCACGCTGGTAATCCAGGTGTAAAGTCTATGTGGATTGAGGAAATTAAAGCTGGGATGGTTTTCCCACCCCGTTTGCGCGACGGTCAGCCACTCCGGCAGACCATCCTGATCCAGGTCGTGCGCTTCGTCAAACCAGGCCAGGGTGTACTGACGCAAGCGCTCGTAGACGCTTGCGAGAATCTCCCGGTCGCGCGATTGCAGGAAAATTTTCAGCGCGTTGGAGCACAGGCAGGGGAACGGCAGTACTTTGCGGGCATTCACAGGCAGTCGCGAGCAATCCGGAAGCGTGGTCATGCGTTGGGTAAAGATACTCGCAGCCGCCTGAGCCTGAGCAGGCAGCAGTACCTGGCAGAGCTGGTAGAGTGGCAGGGCGTTAAGAGGAGGCTTGAGCACGGCAGATGAATCTTTGCCGTTAGGACGCTGCGCGTAGCTTTGTTCCGGGCTGCGATGCTCCAGGTAGCTTATGGGCGCAGTTTCGTTCTCTCCCCGTGCCAATAGTTGGAAAGCCTGGTTCTGGGCTGAAAGAAACACGGCGTCCCAATCCGCCTGGGGTGTTGTAACCCGCAGCAGGTCAGCCTGATGGCGCAAAGAAAGGCGCGCTATCTCAGCATCCCACTTTTCCGGGTGGGCTTCAAAAACTTTCTTTTCGAGCGACTTCTGCTCAAAACCGGCACAACAACGCACGTACGTGGAAAAAGATTGCCCGGGCGCCAATTCCACGACCTTTTGTAGAGCTGGATAAGGGCTGTTTACTGGCTGCGAGTCGCCCGCCTGCGCCAATGCGATGATTAGCCGCCCGCTGGTGCCTACCAAGAAAGGTTGGTAGCCGAAGGTGGCCGCGCGCATACCTAAGTTTCCTTCTCGCGGGCAGAGGTCCGCCGTGGATTGCAGGCCGAGGTTCAGGGGTGCGTCGCTCGTGTTAGTGAGCGTGATCCGCGCCAGCAAGCTCGCGCTCTCAGCTGCCCAGTACTCGCAGCGCGCTTGCAGCCCTTCCGATGGAGCACAGCTAATGCTGGCGTAGTTGGAAAAAATCTGGTCTACTCGCGGCGGGGAGAGAAACGCGCTTATTTCCGCGATGGCCTTGTTATTAACCAGGAAAACCGGGAAAACTCGAAAGCGTTCCACCAACAGCCCGAAGCTGGTTTCCAGGAAGAGCGGTCCATTTGGATTCAGGCTGAGCTGCCAAACCGCGTCGAGATCAGGGTTCAAGGCTCCAAAGCGCTGGTCTGCTGCCAGCGTGAGTAAAATGGGATCACTTTGAAAAAAAGGTCCTGCGCTCATGCGTTCTATTTTAACACCACAATATCCCCTGCGGTCGCTCAACGCTTCTTCTGATAAGCAGTCAGGGTTTAGATAGTACATTGGGTGGGGAACATTGCTGGCAGCGCCAGCGTTAAAGGGTAAATAGCCTTTATGCTACAATAGCGCCATGAAAGATGACACCATGAATAATAATAATTCCGCTTCTGAGGATACCCGGGGAGATAATTTTAGCGAGCTTAACGGTTTTCAAGATTATGATAATCCTGACAGCATCCCTCCATCCATACAGAAGCAAGCCTCCGATGTGACAGTTCCCGTACCTTTGGCAGAAGAAGCTGAGAGCGCGGATATCCAAACAATTATGCTCAATGACCCAAATGCCCCAACGGTGAGAACTGACACCGTCGCGGAGGAGGGTAGTCAAGCGCAAAATGCGATGCAAGCTGAGGATGGCTCCCAACCAAGCGAGCCTAATGGTCAGGTTGATGGTAGTGAGACAGCTGGAGAAACTACTCCGGCCCTTTTAGAGGCCTTGCCCGAGTCCGTCAGCGCGCCGAAAACCTTATTAGCTGAACAGGAAGAAGCAGCTGAAACGAAACGGGAAGTTACACAGCCAATTGAAACACCGCAAATGAAAGCGGAAAGTTCACCCGCCTGGTTTAATGAGATTGCGTCTTTTGATGAAAAAACAGCCAGCAGCGCGCCAAAGCCGCCAGCAGAAACACGCTCTCGCGAAGATTACTTTACCGGCGCGTGGGTAAAACCCATGCCGGCGCAAAAACCCGCGGAGAACACCTGGAATAGCAAGCCTTACGGCGCTTGGATTCCGCCCAGCGCTCCCAAACCGCCTGTCCTGCAGGATAATATTCCAACCATCCCTCCCGAAGCTTCCGCGCCCACGCTCGCGCCCGGCTCTCAGCCGCTCCCACTCAAAAAAGTCACGGAGACTGACCCAGGGGCAACGCAGCTCTCTTCCTCGGCGTTCGCGCAGCGGCAGGACACTAAAACCAGCGGCACGCAGCCTGTTCAGGTCGCTCCCGCGAAATCCCCACGAAGGGCAGAAAGCAAGCCTCAGGCTGGCCCTGTTCCCACGCAAACCATTCCTGTTCAGCCCAGAACGCAACCAAAGAAACCGCTGAAATCTGCGCTGCCTTTCTTGTTTGTGTTCGTGGCGCTGATTTTTATCGGCTTGATTTTTGTGGGATTTCAGTACTTCCGCATCGCTTCCACGCTGCCTAGTGTAGGGGAATTGCGCTCACGGGCTTCACAATTTGAAACCACCCGAATTCTGGATCGGCGCGGGAATATCCTTTACGAAATCAACGACCCCAACATGGGTAAGCGCACCTATGTGCCTCTGGAAAAAATTTCCCCTTACCTGATTGCTGCCACCATTGCGACGGAAGACAAAGAGTATTACAACCATCCCGGTTTTGACCTGGTCGCGCTTGCTCGCGCGCTTTGGGTGAATTACACCTCTGGTGAAATCGTTTCGGGCGCGTCCACCATCACGCAGCAGTTGGCGCGCATGCTCTTGCTCCAGGAAGAACGTTTTGAACAGACCTACGACCGCAAAGCACGCGAAATCATCCTGGCAGCTGAAATCACACGGCGCTACAGCAAAGAAGAGGTGCTGGAGCTTTACCTTAACGAGATTTTTTACGGCAACCTTTCATACGGCATTGAAGCAGCAGCGGAGACTTATTTTAAAACGACAGCGGCTGACTTGCAGCTCTGGCAGTCTTCTTTCCTGGCCGGGCTCCCGCAATCACCGGCTATTTACGACATATACAATAACCGCGAGGCCACGCTTACCCGAAACAAATCCGTGCTGGTCTTGATGTATGAGCTAAGCAACGAGAAAAACTGCATCTTCATCAGCAAAGATCTCGAGCGTGTATGCGTGAGCGCGAATGACGCGCTGAATGCGGCTGACACGCTGGAAGCCTATACTTTTACCCAAAACACAAACAGCATGCGCTTTCCGCATTGGGTGGTCTACATCCAATCATTATTGGAGAGCCAATACGACTCTCAGACAATTTACCACTCGGGTTTTACTATCTATACCACGCTGGACCCGGACCTGCAGGAAACAGCGCAGCGTGCCGTGCAGGAGCAGTTGGCAGGGATGACCGCCAATAACGCCACCAACGGCGCTGTCGTGGCTATCGACCCCAACACCGGTGAAATCCTGGCGATGGTAGGCTCAGCGGATTTTTATAACGAATCCATCAGCGGGCAGGTCAACATGGCGCTGACCGAAACCCGTCAACCAGGTTCATCTATTAAACCGATTACTTATCTGGCTGCTTTTGAAAAAGACTGGACGCCCTCCACGCTCATCTGGGATGTGCCTGGTTCCTTCCCCCCTTCAGGGCGGGCCGATGACCCGAGCGCGCCCTACGAGCCAGTGAATTACGACGGCCGTTTTCATGGACCGGTGACCGTGCGCTCCGCGCTGGCAAACTCATACAATATACCAGCGGTAAAAGCTTTACAGTATGTGGGAATTTATGATGACCCGAACACAAACGCGGAGGATGGCTTCATCGCGATGGCCAAACGACTGGGCATTTCCAGCCTCAACCGTGAAGACTACGGTCTATCGCTTACGCTTGGGGGCGGCGAAGTGAGCCTGCTGCAAATGACTGGCGCGTATGCAGTCCTCGCGAATGAAGGCAAACGCGTGGCTCCCGTCGCGGTAACAAAGGTGGTGGATTACACCGGCAAGGTGGTGTTTGAGTATACCGCGCCAGAAGGCGACCAGGTGGTGCGCGCGGCGCATGCTTACCTGATCACATCAATATTATCTGACCCGGATGCCCGCGCGCCAATGTTTGGCAGAGATTCAATCCTAAATCTGCCCTTCGCGGCCGCCGCGAAGACCGGCACCACCAACGACTATCGCGACAACTGGACGCTTGGTTACACGCCCGACCTGGTAGTGGGCGTCTGGGTTGGCAACGCGGATTACTCACCGATGGTAAATACCACCGGCATCAGCGGCGCGGCGCCTATTTGGGCGCGCGTGATGGAAAACGGCATTGCCCAATTTAAAGGAGGCGCGGCCACTCCCTTCTCCCGCCCAGCGGACGTGGTGGATCGCACTATCTGTTCAGTTTCCGGAACTGAGCCCTCAGAGTACTGCCCAAGGCAGCGGTCGGAAGTGTTTGCGTCTGACCAACTTCCTCCCAGTAAAGAACACGATCTTTGGTCCAAAGTGCAGATTGATGGCTGGACGGGACTGCGGGCTTCGGCCGCTTGCTCGGATTTTGCCAAAGAAGAGTTGGTAATCAATGTTACGGATAAGGACGCGATCCGCTGGCTAAAGAAGACTGACCAGGGCAAAAACTGGGCGCGCGAGAATGGTTTCCCGGATCCGTTTGTGGTCTTGCCGGAAAGAGAATGCCGCGCTGACGATCCGCGAGCAATTATTGATATGGTCACGCTCGTGGATGGCCGCACAGTTAGCGAGAACCCCTTCAAAATCGTGGGCGTGATCGACGCGACGGCAAATTTCAAGGATTATAAGATTGACTGGGGCGAGGGGGAGAAACCCGGAGAGTGGAACACCCTGGTGGATTGGGAAAATACCCCTGTGCGTTCTGCGCAAGAAATTTATGAATGGGACCTGCGCGAGGTTAGCGCGGAGATTGTAACCGTGCGCATTCGGCTGCGCAGCACAACAGACACGCAGGTAGAGAAGCGGTACACGTTGCGATTGTCCGTTCCTACGCCTACCCCGACCCCTACTGAGGTGCCGACACTTACACCAACGCCCACCCCAACGCCCACCCCAACGCCTCCAGTGGACACGCCAACGCCGCCCCCAACGCCTGGTGAAACGGTGCCGCCTTCGGATGAGATTCCTTAATAGCTTAGAGGGGTACCTCACGGATTAGAACAAACTGAGCTGAGCCCGCTGAAACTCCGGCGGATCTTCCAGGACGCGCTGCGCGAAAGTTTCGCGGGTAAGCAGCGCGTCAGCTTTTAAGTTGCGAATCTGGCGGAATTTAACAAAGTGCCAGGTTTCACCGCAGAGTTGTTGCAGGTTCGGATCCCGCTTAAGTCGGTACGAGACCAGGTTGGAACGGCTGGCGGGGATGATGTAATATTTTTGACCTGGCGTCCGGCTGAATAACTGCAGGAGAGGAGTCACACAGGTAGTCAAGAGTGGGAAAAAACTGTGCGCGACACCGCCCGAGCGGCTAATCCAATGCACTGCATCTTTTGTGCTTTGATGCTCGTACCCGAGCCTGGCAGCCAGTTGGCGTAAGAGGTCAAAAATCTCTGTCAGGTCCTGCTCACGCGTTTCCAGTTCTTCGCGCTGCCGCAACTTCCATCCTGGTGGATTTCCGGGCATCGAGTCGGCGTACGCAGCCATGACTGCGTCCACCAGTTCGGCTTCAGGCGTCAGCAAGCCCGGGCAGCTGTGATTGGAAGTCTTTTGAACAAGTTCAGTGGAAGGGTTTGGATTACCACGCAAAAGCTCAAGCAGCGCGGTTTCGAGGCGTTCAGCGAGCGGAGTGTATTCGAAAGGCGGCTGGCGCAGCCAGTACTGACCGGTATCTGGCGATAGTCCGGGATTAAACCGCGTGAAGGTCTGTGTATCCGCGAGGGAGGCCTCCAACTCTTCCTGTCGTTCATTTAGGGTCTTTCCGGGCTGTGGGTCAAGCAAGCCTTGCTGATGGGCAGACACAACAATTTGGGTGAGCAGTGCCAGATAGTCTGCTGGCTCTCCTCGTTCTGAAAGATGCGCGCGGGCTGCTTCTTTGGCAGCCTGCCGCAGGTTTCTGCCGTGCGCTGCCGCTTGCGTTTTTCCTATGCTCCAAACGCTTTGCAAGCTGTCCTGCCCGCCATCGGAGGCGCAAGTGAGCAGATGGAGCCCGGATTCCTGGCCTGCCAGGATGCCTGCAATCAAAAAAAGAGGGTCCAATTCGCCAATTTGAAGCAGGATAGGGGTTTGTTTTTGAACCAACACGGGCAGCTGCGAAAGCACTTTTGCGAGCGCCTGGGAATGCCAGGTCCAATCGTAACGTTGGCGCAGCAAACTATGGCGCAGTGGATTTACAGCTTCTTTCCCCCATAGCCAGCCGGACCACAATCCGCTCAAGTTCCAAAAAGCCTGATTTCGGCGCGGTAAAGCCGCGTATGCGAGCGTCATCAGGCGCGGGTCTGGCTGAGGATTGAGTTCGCGTAAGCGTCCGCGGAAGAGGCTGATACCGCCCTTCTGCGGCGGTAAATCCGGCCAATAGCGCAGTGTGAGGGGCGACGACGTGGTTTGCCACTGTGACCTGGAACGCAAAAACGCGTGCCAGAGGTTGCTTTCTTGCCAGGCTGGCGGCCGGAGAAGTTGGCGAGGACGGTTGCGTCCCAATGGGTAGGTCCAAAGCTGGTTCATTTGGTCCGCGGTAGACAAGAAAAGCGCTTTCAGGAGGTTTTTTTGGCGTTCTGTAAAATCCGGGTGGTTAATCTTATTCAGGAGTATCTGCAGCAGAATTAGCGCGCGGGGAGAGTAAAAACGCAGCACCTCTTCCATGACTGGTCTTAATGGGTCATCCAAGCCTGCAGAAAGCTCCAGCGCTCTGGCGCGGTGCAGGGAATAGGAAGGCAGCGGTTTCAAGCGTTGGTAACTCTCCGTGCTGCCAGGCAGTTCACCAGTATTGCGGCAGTGCGGGCAGGACCACTGCATGCTGATAGGCTCCGGGCGTTCCTCGCCCCAGATAAACCCGGTGATTTCCGCAAGCTGGCCGCAGTCAGGGCAAGGAAGCTGGTAGAAGGAGTTCAAGTAGTCTTCCAGGCGTGTTCCCTCGCTCATGCGCAAATCTGCCAGGGCTAAAACCGCGTCACCCACTTCTTGAAGGGTAGGCGCGGAAGCCATTATCTCCAGGATGAAGGCCGTGATTGGATTATTGGCAGCAACCAAGACCCGATATCCCGAACGGGCCAGTTCCAAGATGCTGAAGGGATCGCTGCCAAAGGGGTCCAGGATCCAGCTGGAAGGTTCCGCTCGGGAACTCACCCAATTCAGCGTCCTGCCAGGGTAATATGGCGGTAAAAACCGATCTAATGGAAGGTTTGTCTGCGGGCGGTCACTGCCCGCAATGAAGGGGGCTTGCAGCGGATCAAATAGTTGGGCAGTACTCATTTGCCGCCTTTCCTCGCGCTTCTACGCGCTAAGTATGACCGAGCCGTAGGCGGGAAGGCTTATTTTGCCAGCCTCGGGGGCCATTTGATCCGTCCCAGCGCTCGAAAAAAGCAGCCGCCAGGCCGGCGTTCCACCTGCCGCGATTGGCAGACTGATTTGCTGAGGGCGGTTTGAAAAATTCAGTGCTACCAGCGCGGTTTGAGCTGCGCTGGAGCGCGTGTAAACCAACACAGACTCGTTTTCCAACGGCAGCAGGTCCAGACTGCCGCTGTGCAGCGCGGGGGTTTCTTTGCGCAGCTTAATCAGGGCACGGTAGCACTGCAGCAGAGATTCTGGATCCTGCGCTTGGGCTTGCACATTCCTGGTAAGGAAATTTGGGTTTACACGCAGCCAGGGTGTGGCTGAGCTAAAGCCGGCATTCGCGCTCGCGTCCCACTGCATAGGGGAACGGCAGCCGTCGCGTCCTTGCACGCTGAGCCACTTGCGCTTGCCAACCGGGTCTTGAATCTCAGGGCGTTTGTAACGCGTGTCGCGCATGCCGATTTCCTCGCCATAATAAAGGTAAGGGGTCCCGCGGACAGTCAGGTGTAAACAAGCCAGCAGTTTTAGGCGGGCATCATCCTCTCCGGTCACATACCTTGTCGCGCTGCGAGGGGTGTCGTGATTATTAAGGAAGTAATTCGGCCAGTCTTTCTGGGCATGCAGGGCGTCCCAATATGCAATCGCGTTGCCAAACGCTGCCGCGTTCCATGGGCTGCGGGCATAGGCATAATCAAAACCAGCGTGCAGCAAATCCGAAGCGATGTACATGCGCGCCTGCACAGTATCCGCGAGGAATGTTTCCCCAACCACGTATCGGTCAGGATAGTGGTCCACCAGTTTTCGTATCTCTTGCAGCAGTGGGAACATCTCAGGTTGCGAAGTGTCATTTACATGCTCAAAGCGATCGTACGGGCGGAAATGAACGCCTTTGCGGCGGGGATTGTCGCGCAGTTCCCGGTGTTTAAAATAAGCGTTGAAGACATCCAGGCGAAAGCCATCCACTCCACGTTCCAACCAAAAACGAAAGATATTCAGCACTGCCTGGCGCACTTCCGGATTGCGGAAGTTCAGGTCAGGCTGTTCCGCGCAGAAGCTGTGGTAATAGTATTGATTTAGCGCGCTGTTGTACTCCCAGCCAGAGCCGCCAAAGATTGACAGCCAATTGTTGGGGTAATCCCCATCCGGCGCGGGGTCGCGCCAGAGGTACCAGTCGTGGAATGGATTATTCTTCGATTTCAAGGATTCCTGAAACCATGGGTGTTGGTCGGATGTGTGGTTGAGCACCAGGTCCAGAATAATATGGATATCGCGGTGGTGCGCTTCCTGGAGGAGAAGATCAAAATCAGCCAAAGTGCCAAATTTTGGATCGACATTTTGGTAATCCGAGACGTCGTAGCCAAAGTCCACGTCCGGCGAAGGATTGATCGGCGAAAGCCAGATCCCATCGATGCCCAGGTCTTTAAGGTAGTCCAGGCGCTGCGTAATGCCCGGCAAGTCGCCTATTCCGTCTCCATTGCTATCCTGAAATGAGCGGGGGTAAATCTGATAGATAATTCCATCCCGCCACCAGCATTGTTTCAAGTTCATCCTATCCTCCTGGAGAGATACGTAAATTATACATGCATTAACTTGTGAATTCTGGCATGGGTCGTGGCAAGGCTTGGGCGTCCGTCTTGCATTTAAGGGAAAACATGATACACTATGTTCATTCAACGCGATACTTTTCTGATTTGAAAAGTGGGAGCTTCCCACTTTTCTTTGTATCAGGGAGGTGTTTATTGGTAAGAAGGGATCTTGGAGTAAGAAAAGATGAAAAGCGAGTTTGCCTTAGCCTTAAATGAGGTTCTGGAAGAAAAGCAACTTCCGCGTGAAGTGATCATGAGCGCGCTTGAAAATGCAATGATTGCGGCTTATCGCAAAGCCGTGGGGGCTTCCGCCGCCCAGATCATTAAAGTTGATATGGATTTGGATAAAGGATCCGTTAAGATCTTTGCTGAAAAAGAGGTTTCTGATTCTATTATTGACGCGCGGACAGAGGTTCTACTGGATGAAGCGCGCCAAATCGATCCCAACGCCCAGATTGGCGATCTTGTCATGGTGGAATCCACTCCCGCCGATTTTGGCCGCAATGCCGCGTCGAGCGCAAGACAGGCAATTCAACAAAAAATCCGCGATGCTGAGAAGAACCAACAATTTGAGTTTTTCAGCCGCCAGGTTGGCGAGATTATCAGTGGCGTTCTGCAGGCAGTGAACCGCATGCAGGCCACTATCGGCCTGGACCTGAAAGCCGAAGGCACGATGCTGCGCAAAGACATGATCCCCGGAGAACGTTTTCGCTTGCACGAACGCATTCGCGCCTACGTCTACGAAGTGAAAGATACCTCCAAGGGTCTGCAAATCATGCTCTCGCACACCCACCGCAACTTCCTGCGCCGTCTGCTCGAAAATGAAGTGCCGGAAATCTATCACGGAATCGTGGAAATCCGTTCCATTGCTCGCGAGCCTGGGCAGCGCGCCAAAGTGGCTGTCTCCGCGACCCAGTTAGGCATTGACCCGGTCGGGGCTTGCGTCGGTCAGAAAGGCGTACGTATTCAGGCAATTGTCAACGAACTGCATGGCGAGAAAATTGACGTTATCGAGTGGAAAAGCGACCCCGCGGCGTATATCGAAAAAGCTATCAGCCCTGCCAAGCCAGTCACTGGCGTATATCTGAGCCAGGCAAGTTCAGAAAACAAAACTGCCACAGTTGTTGTGCCAGAAGATCAACTTAGCCTTGCTATTGGCAAAGAAGGTCAGAACGCGCGCTTGGCAGCCAAGCTGACCGGCTGGCGCATTGACATTATGAGCGTCCCCGAAGCAGCCACTCGCGCCTTAATCAAGCTGCGTGAAGACCCTTCCTTGCAGGACATGGCGGTACAGGAAACCGAGAATATGGCGCGTGTCGCTGACATTCTGCAGAAAAAAGAGGACGGCAAAGCGCTGCAGATGGAGGAAAACACCTTCTTAGCCCGCTTCGTGGATCGCGTGGAAAAACGCGGAGAAGCTGACCGCAAGCAGGAAGAGTCCGCTGCTCAGGCGCAGTTGAAGGCTTTGCGCGCTTCTATTGACCCACGCGCTTTTGAATTGCCCATACTGGATGTCCCACTCAAAGAGCACATCCCGACAATCCTTCAGGAAGCCGGAATGGAAAGCCTGGGCGATTTAATGCTGCAGGCGAAGATAGACCCCGACAAAATCCTGTCTTTAAACGGGATTGGACCCAAAGCCATGGAAGAAATCCTGACCTTGGTGGAAACCTACGCGTTCCCCGCGCTTGAAAGCGCTCCTGAAGCCGCGCCAGACGAAGCGCCAGTGGTGCCAGAACCTGCTCCAGCAGTTTCACCGGAAGCCGGCGCTGAGGTTGTTGAGCCCGCGGTGGAAGAGGTAGTTGCGGTTGAGGAAGTGCCCGCTCAGCCAGAGCTGGAAGAAGTGGCGGCTGTGCAAGAACCCGCGGCTGAGGAAAAGAGCTTTGAGGAGCTATTCAAGCTGGAATCTTTGCGCCGCGAAGAAAAAACCCGCGACTTAGCGCCTGAAGAAGAAGAAGCAGGCGAGCTCAAGCAAGGCAAGAAGGGCAAAGGCAAGAAGAAAAAGGGTTATACTGTGGAGTACGACCCCGAAAAAGATGAATCTATCGTCCGCTATAAGCATAAAAATGAAGGCGAATGGGACGAGGATTGGTAGCCAAGAACTAACTAGACCAAGCAGATAAAGGTGGCAGCAAAAAGCAGACGCAAACCAAAGCATGTTCCGCAACGCACCTGTGTAGGTTGCCGTGAAGTGATGCCGAAGCGAAATTTGATTCGGTTGGTACGCACGGAAGAAGGTGTGGTGGTGGACCCAACCAGCAAGCTGGCCGGCAGAGGAGCTTACCTTCATGATGTGAGATCCTGCTGGGCCAAGGGACTGAAAGGTCCGCTTGCCAACGCGCTGCGGACTGCGCTTACTGAGCAAGACATGGTCGCATTGAATGCCTATATGGAAACCTTGCCAGTGGAGACCGAGAAAACGGAAGCCTCTACTGACAACAACAACGTGAGTTAAGGATTTCCAGATGTAGCGTTCATTCCCATCAAGCTCATTGGATTAGCGCAAATGCTGCCGCCAACGTGAAAATAAATGGAGGTGGATTATGAGCAATGATGGGATGAAAGAAATAACACTCCCTTACAATTTAAGTGTGCGCGATTTAGCCGCGCAGTTAAATGCCAGCCCTGTGCAGGTAATAAAAATCTTGATGTCCAACGGCGTGATGGCCAGCATCAATCAGCAGGTGGATTTTGACACTGCCGCGGTAGTCGCCTCTGAGTTGGGTTATACCCCACAGCTGCAAAAGGAAGAAATTGTGGTTGAAGAGACGGGGGAAATTCCGCTCTGGCGGCGCGTCATCATGGACGAAGATCCCAACAAACTCGAGAACCGTCCTCCGGTTATCACCATTCTGGGGCATGTGGACCATGGAAAGACTACCTTGTTGGATGCTGTACGCCACACTAACGTGGCCGGCGGAGAAGCAGGCGGCATCACTCAGCATATCGGCGCTTACCAGGTGACCCACAAGAACCGTCTGATTACCTTCTTAGATACTCCCGGGCACGCGGCTTTCTCCTCCATGCGCGCGCGCGGCGCGAAAGGCGCGGACATTGTAATTTTAGTGGTCGCCGCCGATGACGGCGTTCAATCGCAAACAAAAGAAGCGGTCAACCACGCGAAGGCCGCACAGGTACCGATTGTTGTAGCGCTCAACAAAATTGACAAGGTGGATGCCAATCCCGACCTTGTCAAGCGTCAGCTCGCGGATATCGGTCTGCAACCTGATGAGTGGGAAGGCGACACCTTTGTCGTGCCCGTCTCCGCGAAAACCCGCAAAGGTCTGGAAGACTTGTTGGAAACTATCCTCTTGGTTACCGATAACATGATAATCAAAGCCAACCCCAAAGGCGCTTGTATTGGAACTGTGGTGGAAGCAAAACTGGATAAGACCACTGGCCCAATGGCGACGCTTTTGGTGCAGAATGGCACCCTGAAGCTGGGGGGCGTAGTAGTCGCCGGCGAATCCTACGGCAAGATTAAAGCCATGTTTGATCAACGCCACAAACGCATTGAAAAAGCCGGGCCGTCAACGCCGGTGGTAGTGATGGGATTGGACCATCTCCCTGATGCTGGCGATTTGTTCCAGGTGGTGGAGAACGAGCGGGAAGCCCGTCAGATCGTCGAAGGACGCAAAGCCGAGCGAGAAGCCAAACGCAGTCTAAAACGCGCCACGCTAGAAGAGCTATTCGCCAAGGTGAAATCTGGGGAAGCCAAAGAGCTGCGTTTGATCTTGAAAGCCGATGTGCGCGGTTCACTCGAACCTATTGTGAATTCACTGGAGGATCTGGGCAAGAAGGAAAAAGACATTTCCATCCAGGTGCTGCATTCCGAGACCGGTAACATCACCGAGTCTGATGTCGCGCTTGCGGCAGCTTCCAACGCTGTTATTCTCGGTTTCAACGTGGACGTGGATCAAAACACCAAGCACATGGCGGAAGCGGAAGGCGTTTCCATTCGCGTGTACAAAATCATCTACCGCCTGCTAGAAGATGTCGAGAAAGCGCTTAAGGGCTTCCTCGAACCGGAAATGGTGGAAAAAGTTATTGGCATGGCGCAGGTATTGGCAATTTTCAAGGTTTCCAAAGCAGGCATGGCAGCTGGATGCCGCGTGCTTGACGGTGAAATTCGCCGCAATGCCAGCGTGCGTGTCGTGCGCGCGGGCGAACCGTTATTTACCGGCGAAATTTCCTCACTCAAGCGTGAAAAGGAAGATGTACGCGAAGTGCGCGAGGGGATGGAATGTGGTATTTCTATTAAAAACTTCGAAGATTTCGAGAATGGCGACATCATCGAAAGCTTTATTATGGAAAAATTTGGCGGCTAAGCTAGCCAGGTTCTTTCACAGGAGGGACGATGCCCACACCACTGCGAATGAAACGCATAAATGACCGCGTGAGAGAAATTCTTTCGCTGACGCTGCTCAATAAGATTGAGGATCCGCGTCTGGCAGGCGTGAATATCACGGATGTCAGAGTGGACCGTGAACTGGATTTCGCGAATGTTTACGTCTCGGCGCCGGAAGGTCGCGA
>ERZ795031.849-NODE-849-length-35619-cov-9.303987_pt1 | contig 35619 bp, 32 predicted proteins | sample MGYA00375123_ERZ795031 | MGnify/ENA primary metagenome ERZ795031 (study PRJEB30166, sample SAMN05720159) | activated sludge metagenome | isolation source: anaerobic digester from wastewater treatment plant | place: USA | collected 2015-04-21 ...
ATACCATAATTAACAACCAACTGAATTTATTCAATTAACGTTGGGACAGTAGTGACCACTTACTTTACTTCATGAAGATCCTGATCTCTTTCGGTCAGCCTTGAATTATTCATCTGCTGAAACATTATTCATCCCTCGTTTATTGGAAAAAGACTATTTCTGCACTCTACTGCTTCATTATTTGTCATCAACGGATGAGACACTGGTGTTTAAGGGAGGGACCTGTCTTGCCAAAGTACATGCAGGGTTCTATCGACTCAGTGAAGATCTGGAGTTTGTCATATCAGTGTCTGGTGACTCTTCACGATCCGTGCGCAGCAGAAAAATGGCTGTGGCAAAAAAAGCCATATCACGCATTTCCGAAAAGCTTGGTGCTTTTCGGTTGCTTCAGCCCCTTACCGGTGCTAACAATTCAACGCAATATATTGCCGCTGTTGGTTATTCTTCTTTACTTGGTAACACGGAGGAAACCATTAAAATAGAAATAGGCTTGCGCGAGCCGTTGTTGATGTCGTCTTCTCATGGTACCGTTGCCACAATCCTTTTGAACCCAATAACCGGTAAACCAATGATTCCGACATTTCCAATGACATGCATATCTTATAATGAGGGCATGGCTGAAAAGTTCAGAGCAGCCTTGTCACGCCTTGAACCAGCGATCAGGGATTTTTATGATATCCATTATGCTATTTCTCATCTGAACTTGAACGCCAGGGATGCAAGCTTTATTGATCTTATAAAAAAGAAGCTTGCCGTTCCAGGAAATAATCCAGTGGATGTTTCCAAAGAACGCCTGTCTGCCATCAGGCGACAGCTTGATACCGAACTTAAACCTGTCCTGCGCACCCTGGACTATGCTACGTTTGATCTTGAACAAGCATTCCAGGTTGTGATTGATGTGGCCATCCGATTGGAACAATCGCCCGTTGCAAAGTAATCATGATCGTGATGGAGGCACAGAGTTTTCTCTTTTTGATACAAGATCCTCTTGACTTAATAGTTAATTTGGTTTACAAAATAAACACTTGAAAAAGGCAAACTGCTTGAAAAAGCGGGGCGCAAAGTTAACGACCTAAATCTCGTTTAAAGGGGATACGGTGGCTGAACTGCCAGGCAGGATAATTGCTCTGAAGAATCTAAGTAATTTCATCTCTCCTTTCAGTTCCCAAGATCAGAATCGAAAAAAGACGAAATGCGGACGGAACAGGTATTATAAGCATTGTGACAGGCTTAATTCGTTTATCCTCACAAGGAAATGGATTAACGAAGAATGTCATGAACATCGTTAATCAAAACAGGTGGCATAAGATGAATGATCCATCCAAAGAATATCAAGAGCTGATAGAAGAGAATACCTCCTTAAAGCAGAAAATCCGGAAACTGGAAAAATCAGCAGCAGAGATCGGGGAGACGGAACTGCAGACGGATAAGAAATTTGACGCCATATTCCAATGCAGTCCCGACGTTATTACGGTTACCGACGCGTCCAACGGTTCGCTGCTGGATGTGAATGACTCATTCCTGCAATTAACTGGATATTCAAAAAAAGAAGTCATCGGTTCATCAACGAAGGAATTGAATATTTGGGGCAGTATGGAAGACAGGGAAAGGATTGTCAAACAGTTAAAATCCGGTGCCAACGTTGACAAGGTAGAATTATCATTCAGAACCAAAAGTGGCGAACTCAGGCAAATGCTTTTCTCTTCCCGATTGATCGAGGTCGATGGCAGGCAGCTTATCATCGCCAATACCCACGACGTTACCGATCACAATGTAACAGAAGAGAAATTGCTGGAAAGCGAGGAGAAATACAGGATCATTCTTGAAGATATGGAAGATGTTTACTTTGAAGTGGACATCAGGGGAAATATCGCGTTCGTTAATACTTCATCCTGTAAAAAGAGCGGATACGGTAAAGAGGAACTGCTGGGGATGCCTTTTACACAAATCAGTGTACCCGATGGCATTGAAAGGATCATGCAATATTTTGGAGAAATTTTTAAGACAGGCAAAACAGGCAAGCCATTTATCTGGCATCTGAAGAAAAAGAACGGGGAGGAGGGATTTTTTGAGCTGGTCGCCTCTTTGATCAGGGACAGGCAGGGCAAACCCACAGGGTTTCGGGGGATCGGGCGGGACATTACCGAGCGTAAACAGTCGGAAGAGAAACTTCAACAAACCCTCAGCATCCTTAGAAAGTCTATGGGTGTGACCATCCAGGTGATGGTATCGGCGATTGAGGTCAGGGATCCGTACACAGCCGGTCATCAGAAGAGAGTTGCAGACCTTGCCAGGTCTATCGCCACGGAAATGGGATTAAATAAGGATAAAATAGAGGGAATCCGGATGGCAGGTTCGATCCATGACATCGGGAAACTGGCGATTCCCTCGGAAATACTGGCCAAGCCCACCAAGCTGACAAATATCGAATTTTCTCTGATCAAAGAACACTCTCAAAGCGGATATGAGATGTTGAAAAATGTGGAATCTCCCTGGCCCCTGGCACAAATTGTTTATCAACACCATGAACGGATGAATGGATCCGGTTATCCGAGAAAACTGAAAGGGGAAGAAATTATAATAGAAGCCCGCATCATGGCCGTGGCTGATGTTGTTGAAGCCATGGCTTCTCATCGTCCATATCGTCCGGGTTTAGGTCTTGATGCCGCCCTTGAGGAGATTGAGAAAAACAAGGGAATAATGTATGATAATAGTGTTGCCGATGCCTGCCTGAGATTGTTTCGCGAGAAAGGCTATCACCTTCAGTAATCTACCACAGGCGGACCCTTTTCTGTTGATACTTTCCCTGTTTTGTAGCCGAAAAAGCCATGCAAAATGAAATATATTTTCCCGAAAAAGTTTTTGAAACATGACGTAATCGGGATCAGAACAAAAGACTGGTTAAAAAACGGTCCTTTTGTTCATCATTGTCTTGCCTCCCGTTCCGGGATACGATATAAACACCCATCACGAATTTTGGATGTTTCATGATCAAAAAACCAGGCAGTCAGTCTCGACTGAAAAAAAGTGTATTGGAACAGAGCCTTTGCACCGGCTGCGGGGCCTGTGTAGGACTTTGTCCTTATCAGGTCATTTATGCCGACCGGACGGTACAGCTCTTTGATTGTGATCTGCCTGATGGCAAGTGTTATGCTTTTTGCCCCAGAACACCCGCTGATCATAACCATATTAGAAAAAGCCTTTTTGATGTCAATGACTTGACACCGGAAATCGGTGCGGTAAAGGGATATTACTTCTCGCGGGCTTTAAACCCCCGACTGCGCGCAGATGTCCAGCATGGTGGTACGGTTACGGCGCTTCTGGAGCTGGCCATGGGGGAAGGTGTGATCGATTCTGCCATCGTCTCTTCACGAAGCGAAGATTTTGAACAATGCGGCCTGCTGGTTACGGATCAAATCCAATTGCGCAGGCACTCAAAAAGCTGGTTTACGGTATCTCCTACGCTTGCCGCTTTTAATCGGATACCTGATGATCGTAAAAAAAGAACTGGGGTTGTGGCGACGCCCTGTCAAGCTATGGCTCTGGCAAAAATGAAGACGGCAGAAATTCCCGGTAATAGTGGATCCGACTTTCCCGGTCTGGTCATCGGCCTCTTTTGCGGCTGGACGCTTTCCATGGAAAAATTTCACAATCTTCTCGCACGATATGGAATAACCGAGGCGGATTTGACCGGAATGGACATTCCGGCGGGAAAGAATATCCTTGAGCTTTTCACTGCAGGTGGTTTGCTGTCTGTTCCTATGGCTGAAGTGGATCATTGCGTACGGACAGCGTGCCGCTATTGCATGGACAGCACGGCGGAGTTTGCCGATCTTTCTGTCGGAGCGGCACGCTTTGGAACGGACTGTGAAGAAATGAGGGGGTGGAACCAGATCATTGTGCGATCTGATCGCGGCAAAGAGCTTATCGAACTGGCCGTTGCAAAACAGGTGCTTCAACTCCGTGAAGCTTCTGCACAAGCCCTGCGGGAACTGAAAAGGGCAGCAGCGGAAAAAAAGAAAAAAGCATTAAAAAATATTGTTGAAAAAAGTCGTTCAGCGAAAAATCTTCTGTATCTGAAAAGCGATGATCCGATCGTGCGGAGGTATTTGAGCGTTGATAAGAAACGAAAAGGGAAATCATGAGCAAACTGTTGTCATCGGACAAATCCACTGTTTTGTTTCTGGGTAACGAGGCGATCGCAAGAGGTGCGCTGGAGGCCGGTATAGAGGTTGCCACGGGATATCCGGGTACGCCGTCCTCGGAGGTGATCGAGTCACTGGCCGGTGTCGCACGGGAACGGAATCTTTATGTGGAGTGGTCGGTCAATGAAAAAGTGGCGCTCGAAGTTGCGGCCGCCGCTTCATTTGCCGGCTTGCGTTCGATGGCCGTCATGAAACAAAACGGCGTCAACGTGGCTTCAGACTTCCTTCTGCACCTGACCGCGTCGGGGACACGGGGAGGGATCGTGCTGGTGTCCTGTGAAGATCCGGGTGCACTTTCAAGTGTTAACGAGGGGGAATCACGTTATTTTGCGAGCATGCTCGAAATGCCGCTTCTGGAGCCGGCGGATTTTCAGGAAGCCAAAGACATTACGAAATGGGCTTTTGAACTTTCTGAAGCCATCGGTAATGTCGTCATGCTTCGATCCGTTACACGAATGTCGCACGCCAGCGGCAATGTGACCTGCGGGAAACTTCCGACAAAACGAAGAAAAGCCTCTTTTCAATATGACGGGCCGGTGATGGATTCACAGACCGGGCCGATGATCAGCACGCCGGTTGTGGCCAAACACCTGCTTCGTCAGCAAAGGCTCAAAGATGTGCAGAGGATGTTTGATGAGAGTCCTTTTAACCGGTATACCGGCCCGGCAAAACCCCAACTCCTGATCATCACCAGCAGCGCCTGTTTCCTGTATTCCTGCGAAGCCGTTGAGATGCTCGGACTGGAAAAGAAAGTGGGGATTTTGAAACTGGCCACAACCTGGCCTTTGCCTTCAAAGCTTCTTGAAAAAACCCTTCGAAAAACGAAAAAGATTCTGATTGTCGAAGAAGTCATGCCGTTTTTGGAGGAGAATGTGAAGGTTATGGTCACCGGCATTGTGGACCGGATCGGCATAAAAACATTCTTCGGCAAATACGACGGCACACTGCCCTCTGTCGGGGAACTTAATCCGGATATTGTGGCTGATGCAGTGGGCAGAATTCTGAAAGTAAAACGCAAATCCCTGCCGGCAGATTATCAGACAGACGTTCAGAAAACTGCGGCCCTGATTCCAGTTCGGGAACAGACATTCTGCGCCGGCTGCCCGCACCGTGCGTCGTTCTGGAATATCCACAACGCTATAGCCCTTGACGGACGGAAGGGATTTGTCTGTGGCGATATCGGCTGTTATTCGATGGCTGCGCTATCACCCGCTACCGGTTATCATACCATGCCGACGCTTCATTCCATGGGTTCCGGAACGGGACTGGCCGGCGGTTTTGCCAAATTGGGCCAATTCGGTCTGGATCAGCCGATCCTGACTGTCTGCGGCGATTCCACATTTTATCATGCGGTGATTCCGGCGCTCATCAACGCTCAGCACAACCGGGCGGACATCACCTTTATTGTTTTGGACAATGCGGGGACAGCCATGACGGGGTTTCAGCCGCATCCGGGTCTGTCGGTAAGTGCACTCAAAGACGTGGTTCCAGCGGTTGACATTGCCGCGATCTGCAAGGCGATCGGGGCAAAAGTGGCCATCAGTGACCCATTTGATCTTGCGGCAACCGGCCGAATACTGACATCTTTTCTTGCCGACAAAGGATCTCTCAAGGTGCTGATCCTGCGTCAGGCCTGTGCCCTGAGTCCCGAGAAGAAGGGGAAGAAAACGTTTGACATAAAAGTGGACGAGGCCCTGTGCTTGGGGGATGCCTGCGGCTGCAACCGGCTGTGCACAAGGATTTTCCGCTGTCCGGCTCTTACCTGGGACCGCGATAAAAAGAAAGCCGTGGTGGATGAAGTGATATGCGCCGGCTGTGGTGTATGTGCGTCAATCTGTCCGCAGCAGGCGATTGTCAAAACGGAGGTCATCACACCGGGATGAAAGAACAGAATTTAACGAAAACAAGAAATGTCATTTTAACCGGTGTCGGCGGGCAGGGGAATGTGATGGCCTCGAGAGCACTGGCCCATATGCTTGTTGATGCGGGATATGTCGTCACCATCGGGGAGACATTTGGTATGTCTCAGCGTGGCGGTTCAGTGATGAGTCATTTGCGTGTTTCACCCGATTCAGTCAAAAGCCCGCAGATTCCGCGCGGCGGAGCGGACGTGATTGTCGGTTTGGAGCCCCTTGAGGCCCTTCGTGTTTTGACGGTTTACGGCAACCCGCAGGTATGCGTCTTATATAATTCACGTCCCGTCTATCCCATTGGTGTGATTACGGGCGAGCTCTCTTATCCTTCCGGAGAAACCATCAGGAACGCTTTTGAACGGTTGTCCTCCAGGTACTGGGAGATCGATGCGACATCCGTTGGCCTGAAACTTGGCAATCCTGTTTTGAGCAATATCGTCATGATTGGTGCGCTCGCCAAAACAGGTCTTCTGCCTTTTGACCGGCGAAGTTTTGAAAAAGAGATCAAAAAAACCCTTTCAGTTGGAAAATATAAAATAAATCTGAAGGCTTTTGACGCAGGCGCAGATATGATCAAATAAGGGTTGACGATACGTAATTGAAACTTATATTACCATTTCGTAAACTTTAATTCTCAGGAGGCGGTTCATGAATAATATTTATTCCGCAATTCAAATCAGTGAGCATGTATACTGGGTGGGCGCCATCGACTGGTCCATTCGGGACTTTCACGGCTACACAACGCCGCACGGCAGCACCTATAACGCCTACCTGGTCATGGCCGATAAGATCACGCTGATCGATACAGTCAAGTCTTCTTTTATGGATGAGATGCTGTCAAGGATTGCGTCCGTCGTGGATCCGTCAAAGATCGATTATATTGTTTCCAATCATTCCGAGCAGGATCATACCGGCTGCCTTTTAAGGGCCATTGACCGGATTAAACCTGAAAAAGTATTTGCCTCCGCAGTAGGAGTGAAAACCCTCAAGGAGATCTTCCACGCCCAGCATGATATCCAGCCGGTCAAGGACGGTGAAACGCTCAGCCTGGGAAATATGGATTTAAGGTTCCTGGAAACCCGGATGATTCACTGGCCGGATTCGATGTTTTCCTATCTGGAAAAAGACGGTGTCCTGTTTTCGCAGGACGCTTTCGGCATGCATCTGGCAACCTTCGAGCGTTTTGCCGATCAACTGCCCTCAGACATGCTGGAATATGAAGCGGCAACTTATTACGCCAATATTGTCCTGCCTTATTCGCCGGTTGTTCTCAAGGCACTGGACAAGGTTGCCGCCACGGGCTGGTCATTCAAATTATTTGCGCCGGATCATGGTCCCGTATGGAGGCAGAACTTAAGTTTCATTCTCGACCTGTACAAAAAGTGGGCACTCCAGAAACCGGCCAATAAAGCGGTTGTGGTTTACGCGACGATGTGGCATTCCACGGAAATGATGGCCAAGGCGATTGCCGAATCGATGGCGCGCGAAGGGATCCGTGTCAAACTTTTATCCATGAACGAAGTACACCGCAGTGAAGTGATTTATGAAGTGCTGGAGGCAGGCGCTCTGATTGTTGGTTCACCGACGCTCAACAACAATATCTTGCCGCAAATGGCGGATGTGATGACATATATAAAGGGATTGAAACCGTCTCATCTGATTGGAGCGGTTTTTGGTTCATACGGCTGGAGCGGAGAATCCGTCAAGGATCTGGAAGCTATTCTAAAGGAGATGAAAGTGGATATCGTGGCCGAAACGGTTTCTGTTAAGCATGTTCCGGGCGAGGATGTTCTTGAAAAATGTTCGGAGTTAGGCCGAACGGTTGCAGCTGAATTGAAAAAAAGAATTGCTGATTGAAGAAATTTTCACAATGGAAGGAGGAAGCTCATGAAAAAGTATGTTTGTGGAATATGCGGTTATGTATACGATCCGGCCAACGGTGATCCGGAGAACGATGTGGCGAAGGGTACGGAGTTTAAGGATCTGCCCGAGGACTGGACCTGTCCGGTTTGCGGTGCAGACAAGAGCGAGTTTTCTCCGGAGTGAGTTTTTCAATATAAAGAGACAGGAGCTGACTTATGGACGAAAAGATTCGTGAGGCCCTCCAGCAGGCTTATGTGGGTGAAGCAAAGGCTGCACTGAGGCTCAAGGTTTATGCTCAGAAAGCGGAAGAGGAAGGATTTAAACAGATTGCCCGACTGTTCCGCGTCATTGCCTTTTCGGAGGAGATTCACGGGGCACGGGCGCTCAGGGTTCTCAAGGACATCAAAACGACGGAGGAAAACCTGGCTGCGAGTTTTGAGTCGGAAAAGACCGTGGCGGAAATTGCCTATGACCGTTTTGTGAAAATGGCAGAGCAGGCGGGGGATAAAGCTTCGCTTCTGCATTTCAGCCAGAGCCGTGATGTGGAAGAAACCCATGCCAAGCTATACAAACAGGCGATGAATCACTTCATGGAAGAACGCGAAACCGTTTATCATGTCTGCAAGGTGTGCGGTTATGTGGCGGATGGTGTATTGCCGGATGAATGTCCTGTTTGCGCGGCAAAGAAAGACCAGTTTACAACGTTTGACAGCTAATCAACAAAACGAAAGGAGAATGGTCATGGCCGCGCTCCGTGTCGTTCTTTTGATGTTGATTCTTGTTTTTCTGGCATTACCGCAAAAGACTCTCGGCGCTCAAAAGCCGTTGTGGGAACTTGGCGTTGGCGGCGGATTTCTCCTGATGCCGGATTACCGGGGATCCGATGAAACACGCGCCTATCTTCTTCCGTTTCCCTACGCGATCTATCGCGGAGGGGTATTCAGACTGGAGGACAAGCGGGTTGCGGCCAGGATATTCAAGACTGACAGGATCACCCTTGACGCAAGCGGGTATGGAGCGGTGCCTGTTCGCAGCGGCAATAATGACGCAAGAATGTGGATGCCGGATCTGGATGCCACCTTTGAGTTCGGGCCGGCGCTGCGCATTAAACTTCTGGAATCCAAGGAAAACAGGTATCTTTTGAGCCTGGTGCTACCGGTCCGGGCGGTTTTTTCAACTGATTTCCGCACGGTGCGTTATGAAGGATTTATCTTCAGTCCCCGGCTGAATTTCGAAAAAGGCGATGTGATTCCCGGAACGGGCGTTTATGCAGGCGTATCGACGGGGCCGATGTTTGCCGACCGCGGCTATCATAATTATTTTTATGAAGTCGAGCCGGAATATGCCATGCTTTCGCGACCGGCTTATACGCCGGATGCAGGCTACAGTGGATCGGCGTTCACCATCGGTATCGGGAAGGATTACAAGCAACTAAAATTTCATGCTTTTGCCAGTGTTGATTTTCTGCAGGGAACGGCGTTTGAGGAAAGCCCTCTCGTGAAGAGAAAGATGTCCTGGATGGGCGGTTTCAGTATTACCTGGGTCTTCTTGAAATCGGAAAAGACCGTCGAGGACGAAAGCCCCTATTAAAGATGGTGCAATTTGCGGAAAAAGGACAATTCATGTTGTTTCTTCTGACCAGGTGGCTGGTGATCACCGTGGCCATTTTAGTGGCGGCCACCATCCTTCGCAAGGGGATTCACGTGGATTCTCTGACCACGGCCATTATTGCAGCTGCAATTCTGGGAATCATCAACGCTTTTTTGCGTCCGGTTCTGCTGATCCTGACATTGCCGCTGACCATTTTGACGCTGGGTGTTTTTACATTTGTCCTCAATGCATTTATGCTGCTTCTGGTAGCTTATTTTGTTCCGGGGCTGGAGATTGACAGTTTTTCCTGGGCCTTTCTGGGAGCCCTGATTATCAGTATCGTCAGTTGGATCGCCAACCGCTTTATCAATAAATCAGCGCCGGATACCGTCAATCGCCAAAAACCGGACTTCATCGATATGAAGCAGGGGGATGACGGGAAATGGCGCTAGACGCAACGTTCAATCTAACCCCAGCGATGAAGCAGTACATCGAAATCAAGAAAAAATATCCGGATTGTATCTTGTTGTACCGGATGGGTGATTTCTACGAGATGTTTTTTGAAGATGCCCTGACGGCGGCTCCTGTTCTGGAGATCACGCTCACCTCCCGCAACAAGTCTAAAGAAGACGCGGTCCCGCTTTGCGGCTTTCCGTACCATGCCGCTTCTGCATACATAACAAAACTCGTGGAGAAAGGATTCAAGGTTGCTGTCTGCGAACAGGTAGAAGACCCGAAAAATGCCAGGGGGATCGTCAAACGCGAGGTCATCCGGGTCATTACACCCGGTCTGATTCTGGATGAGGAGAACCTCAAATCCGGCGAAAACAATTACCTGGCCTGCGTTGCGCTGGTACAGCAGACGCTGGGACTGGCTTTTCTCGATCTGTCCACGGGGGAATTTCAAATCGGCGAGTTTGCCGGTCGCGAACGGCTGCTGGCTGCTGTCGGAGGTCTGGATTTCAAGGAATTGCTGGTCAGCCGTACATTTTCTGACCCGGTTTTGATCAAAATGCTGGAGGCGCAAATGCCTGCCGGCCGCGTAAATGCTATTGATGGAACCTCTTTTGCACCGGGATGGTCTGATGAAATTCTGGAGAGGGAACTCTCCTTGCAGGTTTTGGATCAATCCGGGATTAAAAGCAGGCCGGCGGCCAAATTTGCCGCCGCCGTCATCTTGCACTACGTTAATTCCACGCAAATGGTTCGTGCCGCGCACATTTCTGAAATCCGTTGGTACGCGCCGGAAAATTATCTGGTCCTGGACGATGCCGCCCGCCGGAATCTGGAAATATTTTCAACCATCCAGGACAATACCCGTGCCGGTTCTCTTTTTTCCATGATCAATGAAACTCTCACTCCGATGGGCACGAGGCGCCTGCGATGGTGGATGGGTTACCCGCTGGTAGATCCCGAAAAAATCCGTGCCCGGCTCGCAGCCGTGGCGGAAATCAGGGATAACCACATTGTGCGGTCGGATTTGCGAAAAGCTCTTTCACAGGTTTATGATCTGGAAAGACTGGCCGGACGTGTCGCGCTCAGGGTCGCGACGCCGCGGGATCTGATTGCACTGAAATTGTCGCTTGCCGTTTTGCCCGAGCTGCAATCCATGCTTGTAGATTTCACCGCCCCCGCCCTGTTGTCGATTCGCAGGGAGATCAGGGATATGTCCGCTTTGGTGGATCTACTTTCCCGGGCCATTGTTCCTGATCCTCCGTTGCGCATCCAGGAGGGAGGATTTATCGCTCAAGGTTTTGATGAAGGGCTTGACCAACTGCGTTTGATCAGCCGCGACGGGAAAAAATGGATTGCGTCGCTTGAAGCAAAAGAAAGACAGGCTACAGGCATCAATACCCTCAAGATCGGGTTTAACAATGTTTTCGGCTATTATATTGAAGTCACCAAGGCCAATGCCGGTTCGGTGCCGGAATCGTATGTGCGCAAGCAGACACTGGTCAATGCCGAGCGCTATATCAATCAGGAGCTGAAAGAATTTGAACAGACGGTTCTGAATGCTGAAGAGAAAATACATGAACGCGAATATGAAATCTTCAATCAGCTGCGTGACGACGTAATGCCTTATATTCCGGAGATTCAGTATAACGCTTATCGCGTGGCCGAGCTTGACGCGTTTTGCTCGCTTGCTGAAGTGGCCGAAAAGCATTCCTTTGTCTGCCCCGAAATTGACGAAGAAGACCTGATCGATATTCAAGACGGACGTCACCCGGTGGTTGAGGCGGCCTTGAAAAAAGAGGGGTTTGTGCCCAATGACACGCTGATGGACCTGCAGAGCAACCGCCTGCTGGTGATCACCGGTCCCAATATGGCGGGCAAATCCACTTATATCCGCCAGGTGGCTTTAATTGTGCTTTTGGCGCAGATGGGCAGCTTTGTTCCGGCTTCACATGCGCGGATCGGCATCGTCGATAAAATTTTCACCCGCATCGGCGCATCGGACAACCTGATGAAAGGGCAGAGCACATTTATGGTGGAAATGATGGAAACAGCCCGGATTCTGACGGATGCGACGTCCCGGAGCCTCGTGATCCTGGATGAAGTGGGCCGGGGAACTTCGACGTTTGACGGATTGAGCATTGCCTGGGCGGTGGCCGAATACATTCATGATTTTGGCGGTGTCGGCATGCGGACCCTTTTTGCAACACACTATCACCAGTTGACAGATCTGGCGGCCTCAAAAGAAGGCGTGAAAAATTACAACATCGCCGTGAAGGAATGGGGCGAAAAAATCATTTTTTTGCGTAAGATCATGCAAGGCGGGACAAGCCGAAGCTATGGCATCGAAGTGGCCCGGATCGCCGGGGTTCCATCCGAGGTGATTTTACGCGCCAAAGAAATCCTGCGCAATCTGGAAAAGGGAGAGTTCGATGAGATCGGCATGCCGCGAATCGCACGGGGGAAAAACGCTGCGAAGTGTGGAAATCCACAGTTGAGTCTTTTTGCGCAAAGCGAGGATGCGGTTCTTGAAGAGCTTCGGCAAATGGATACTTCTTCCATGACGCCGCTTGACGCGCTCAACACACTCCATCATCTCAAAGAAAGATTAACCTGACCTTATCGTTGTTCTAAACGCCTTTTCTCACGCAGGTCAGTTTTACCTGCCTTAGATCGCTGAATCCAGAGAGAACTTTGGAAATACCTTCTTGTAAAAGAGTGGTCATGCCGTTGGCGGCTGCTGCCTGATAAATCGATTCGATGCTTTCTTTGCGCCGGATCATACGTTTGATTTCCCGGGTGAAAATAAAAATCTCTGAGACGCACATTCGGCCGGCGTATCCGGTTTGACCGCACGCGTCACACCCTCTGGGACGGAACAGATAAAAATGGTTCGAATAGGGGATATTGAGTTTTTCAAAATTCTCTTTCCCGTACAATTGAGCAATTTCTTCATATTCTTCCTGGCCGGGGTGGTATTTTTCCTTGCATTTCGGGCAGAGCGTTTTCATTAGCCTCTGTTCCATGATGGACAACATCGCATCGGCAAAAATTAAACGGCTGATGCCCATATCCAGAAACTTTTCCATGGCATCGATGATGTGATCAGCCCATAGCGTGCTGATCACAAGATGTCTTTTCAGGGAGGCTTCCATGCATATTCCGGCCGTTTCCGGATCACAAATCCGGCTTGCTGCAATGATGTCCGGATCGGCATTCAAAAATGAACGCAGCACGGCAGGATAATCAAGGCCTTTTCGAGGATCAACGGGAACCTGCCTCAAACCGTCTTGTGTAATCTCGATAGACTCTTCCGCCGTCCAGATTTTTTTCTCCGGCGTATTGATGTTGTCAAGGCAGGCATGAAGAGTTGTGTTCATGCCTGCTCCCGGTGGCCCAACAATGAAAAGCATTCCCCTGGGCTGCCGCAGAATATTCACCAGTATTTTGTAATGATTTTCCGACAGCCCAAGCAGTTCCAGGGGGATTTTTTTCGCTTTCGCCGAAATGTGAATCACCAGGTCTTCGGTTCCGGTGTGCGTCGGAATAAAGGTCGCCCGCATGTGGATGGCGTTTCCCGATGGTCGTGTTAATGTCAGATTTCCCTGCTGGATGGCGGGCTGCCGGGTTTGGCTGAGATTGGCCAATTGTTTCACCTGATCAGTGAACTTTGCATATTCTTCAGCGGTGATCGTCTTGTTCTTCAAACACTGTCCGTCAATGCGGACGCGTAAATAAATGGTTTTGCCGGCAGCGTCCGGTTCAAAATGAATGTCAGAGCCCCGGCGGTTGTATGCGTCATAAATAATGTCGGTGAACAACGGAAGAATGCGTGATTGAGGAACGGTCGCAACGGCTATAGCGCTTTCAGCGGTTGTGGTGATTGTGGCGGTTGCAGGTTCCTCAGGGATGTCATGATCCATATCCTTTGGAAATAGATCCCGAAGGAATATGGCTGCGGCTTGCAGTGGCCCATCGGATGGCCTCACGTCTGACTGATACCGGTTTTGAAAAGCAGTTGCAGGAGCTGTTTCAGGCGTCAAAGCCTCGGTATGCGTGATGCCGGATAGAAAAGAGTCGCCATTTCGTGGACCGTTTTCGGATTCGGGAACGACGATGCTTTCCGGTTCAATAGGGGGCTCCGGCTTCGCGATGGTTTCAGGACGGGTCAAAATGCCTGGATCAGGATCGCGTGGATGCTCTGCAAAAAGTCGCTGAACGGCCGGTTCTGCCGACAGTTCTTCGTCTTTTTCTAAATAGTGAAGATGAATCAGCCTCAGGATATCACTGGACAGGGCAACCTCGTAAACGACGGAGTCCGTTTCCAGCATTTTTTCGATTTCCCGCCTTTTGGCAAGGTTTGACGGGTCTTCCACGAGGACATGGATTTTTCCTTTCACTACGTTCAGAGGAAACCAGAGCATATCGATGAGTGCGGACTTGTCAAGGCTGTAAAGGAGATCATTGATGACAGGCAGGTCATCGCTGTAAGCCCGGAAGGGACAGGAGAAGTGGTCAGACAGTGCCGCCCCGATATATTCTTTTGAAACATTGTAACGTTCCATTAAAATCGTTGCCACATCTTCTTTTGTGGCAAAAGATGCCTTTATTGCATAATTCATTTGCTCTGGTGTGACGATTCCATCATGAATCAGCTTTTCATATCTCTCTCCGCGTTTGTGACCGGCTTGCTCAAAGTCCAGCATCATAAAAAATGCTTTGGCCAGACAGCTTTCGATTTCATCTAGAAAGATGTGCGAGTAATCATCAATGGTTTCGCCGTTTTTTTTGTTCATGATTTCCATGACGCCTAGGATGTTGCCGTCATACAGGATGGGGCTGGCGATAATCTGACCGGTCAGGATTCCGGTTTTTTCATCCAGTGAATCGTCAAAACGCAGTGCGTCATTAATTCTCCTGATTTCCCTGACATTGTAAGCGTCTGAAACATGGAGCATTTTTTTCTTTCTCGCAACATAACCGGCAAATGTTGTGTTATCAATGGGGAGGCGGATTTCTTTTGTTTTTGTGCCGCCGTTCTGCAGTGTGAAAATTTCTTTTTTTGCCTTGTCGACCACATAAATTGTGAGGACGTAAATATTAAACAGTTTTCGGATATCTTCCTTGATATCAACAATGATTTCCCGAATATTTTCAGCAGAGTTAATACGGCTGGTAATACGCTGGATTGACTTGTGAAATTCAAGATTTTTTAACAGTTCCTCAACCTGAGGCGCCTCGGATATTTCTTCCTTCAGCGATTTTTTGATATACGTGCTGGTTTTAGACATCAAGCAGTTCCTTGCCGTCAACTTAAAAAATGATCTCTTTCGGTATTTAGCAAGACGTGTGCCGAAACAGAATAAAATATAATGTTCATGAATAATAAATAGTTACGGTGATTAAAAGGGATGAAAACAAAAGGGGCACATCAGGCTGAATGATTCATTTTGACCCCGGAATCTGTTTTACCAGAGGATTTACAGATTATAGGATTTAACTTTTCTTTTCAGCGTAGAAAGGGAAATGCCCAGCGCTTTTGCGGATTGGGAGTAATTTCCATTGAATTTTTTCAGCGCGCGGCTGATGCAGTTCTTTTCAGTCATTTCAAGCGGCAGTATTTCTTCATCATCCAAAGCGGCCGGAGCGGAATGAGAATAAGGGGTCATATTGTTTTTCAAAAGCAGTGATGGTCGCAGTGTCTGTCCCCGCTGGATGATCAGGGATCGTTCAATGACATTTTTCAATTCACGCACGTTGCCCGGCCATTCATATTCCATCAGTTTGCCCAGTTCCGGGTCGCTTAGTCGGATGCTTGCATCCCGGGACATTTTTCCGATGAAATATTCACAAAGTTTGGGGATATCATTTTTTCTTTCGCGAAGCGGCGGAATATGGATTCGAATGACGCTGAGACGGTAGTAGAGGTCATTTCGAAATGTTTTTTCCTTGATGGCCTCTTCCAGATCATTGTTGGCGGCGGCGATAATACGCACGCTGATCGGTTTGACGGTTTCGCTGCCGATGCGCCTGATTTTTTTCTCTTCCAGAACTCCCAGCAGCTTGGATTGAAGATGGATCGGCATGGAGCCGATTTCATCCAGCATCAGGGTTCCTCCCTCCGCAAGCTCAAAAATACCCTTGCGTGTGGAACTTGCCCCTGTAAAGGCGCCTTTTTCGGACCCGAACAATTCTGCCTCGATTAGATTTTCGGGAAAGGCGGCGCAATTGGCTGTGAGAAATAGTTTTGTCGGCAGATCGCTTTTATAGTGAATGGCTCTTGCCACAACATTTTTGCCCGTTCCGGTTTCTCCGGTGATGAGAACAGGTGCGTCGGTGCCAGCCGCAAGATCAATGGTCCGGTTGATTTCATCAAATATTCCGTGACCGGCGATCAGTTCATGTTCAACGGTGTCTTTCGTGTTCTGGTAGTCCTGGATTTGCTCTGTTTTCTCGAGTTCCTGCGTGCGGAAAGCCTGTTTGACGGTCAACTCCAGTTCAGCCATTTCAAAGGGCTTGGAAAGATAGTCGTGGGCGCCGACCTTGATGGCTTCGATGGCATTGTTAAAGCTCGGGTAGGCTGTCACGAAGATGATTTTCGTCTGCTCATTTTGTTTTAAAATGGCGGGGCAAAGCGCTATGCCTTCCGTATCGGGAAGCTTCTGATCGAGAATGACCACATCAATTTTTGTTTCTTTACAGAGTTTCAGGCCGTCTTTGCCTGTATTGGCCATCAGCACATCTGTTTTTTCATCGGTCAGCAGATCATGCACGGATTCACAGAAAATATCATTGTCGTCGATGATCAGGATTCTTCTTTTCACTTTCATCATGCGTTACGCGTACCTTCGGGAATTAAGATCGTCACACTCGTCCCTTTATCTTTGATGCTGTTAATTTCCATGTTTCCCTTCATAAGCGTTACCATTTTCAATGTAATCATCAAACCGAGACCCGTCCCGCGGGTTTTTGTTGTGTAGAAGGGTTTGAAAAGATTGGCCTGCGCCTCTTTGGACATTCCACAGCCGTTGTCTTCGACAATCATTGCAACCAGGTCTTCCTGTTTGATTACCCGGATCGTAATTTTCTTGTTTTTTTGATCTTCAAGTGCATCCGATGCGTTGGTGATCAAATTCAGCAGAACCTGGTGGAGGAGACGAGGATCCGCACTGATGTTTGTCACATTCAAACCGACGATTTTGCTGATTTCAATGCCGGATTGATGAAGATCATTCCGTACCAGCGCGATAAAGCGGGTCAGGAAATCATCGATTTGTACGTCCTGGATTTCAGGTTTTTCAAAGATGCTGAAACTCTTCAACGCCCTCAAGAGAAACTCGACACGGGATATTTCTGTCATGGCGCGGTCAACATACTTTTCAACCGTTTCGGGAGAGTATTCGCTGAGGTTTCTTTTCAGGACGCTTAAGGTCATTTTGATGGAATTGATCGGATTGCCCAGTTCATGCCGTATGCCGGAAAACACAAAGCTGATGTTGTCCATTGAATTGACCGCTTCAGCGATGGACTCCAGGCGGCTTCTTTCCGTGATGTCGCGGATGATGATCCAGATGAAGTTGTCTGCAATCATGTAGGGCGTATAGCCCAGCAGGCGGTTTTTAAAGCGCAGTGTATAATTTTTTCCGAAAATTTCTTTTTCAGGTTTGCTGCCGTAGTCTGTCAAAAGCAAAGACAGAAGATTTCGATAGTCGAGTAAATTCTGTGTTTGCTGAAAGATTTCCACAGCGAATTTATTTTTGAAGATAAGCTCTCTTGTTTTCACATCCAGAATGACGATGCCCAGATCAATGGTCTCCATGATACTGGCATATAAAGAATTCTCCAGATGATTTTCCGAATGTGCCATATTCAAATTTTCTATTGCGGCGTCACGCATAATGTGAATATAATCTCATTAAAAGAAACATTAAAACATAGAATCATTTTAATGTTTTTCGCGCTTTGATATAAATAATTACCTGTATTGTCAAGGATATTTTCGTGCAGACTTTAAAGCGAACGGTGCTTTTTATTTTGCTTACCGCGGCTGTTGCTGCGGCCGGAATGTTTTTTGCTCCCGGATTTCTAGCTTATTCGACAAACTACACAAAAGCGGATGCCGTCGTGATATTACTGGGGCCCGTCTTTAGCGATCGTGAAAGGCATGCGCTGGATTTGATTGAAAAGGGGATGGCGGATTATCTTATCATTCCGGCTTATCATAAAACATTGCGCCTGGATCAGAGGACATTAAAACCCGTTCCGGACAATCCGGACAAAAAAGAAATCAACTCAAAAAGCAAACCGGTCATGCCGGAATATTACGAAGACACTCATATTGAACTTATCGAAGCAAAAAAGACCATGAAAAGGCAAGGACTGAAGTCAGCCATATTTGTCAGCTCCCCCTATCATATGCGCCGCATTCAGATCATGGTCAATAAAGAATTTGATTTTCCATCTGAATATTATTTTTCGCCGACACCTTTTGAAAAAGCGCCCTTAAAAGCATGGGAATTACAGGCGTCCGACTGGAAAAAAGTGCGCAGGGAATACGTCAAGATTCTGTGGTTTTTGATCTATTCCCCCTGGACAAAGGAGGAAACATCGGGATAGCGTTTAGTTGTCCGGTTTGAGATAGGGAAGGGCCAGCTGTACTTTTTTCAGGGCCTGCTTTTCGATCTGGCGGGCTCGTTCACGGGTGATATTGTACTTATCACCGATTTCCTGAAGGGTGAGCGGGTCATCCGCCATGATGCGGTGCTGGATGATAAAGCTTTCCCTTTCGTTGAGATTGGCCAGTGCCCCGGCGATGTCTCGCTTGACCAGGCTTCTTTCCTCATGCTTAATCAGGGATACTTCCTGGTTGTCACCGTCATGCGTGAGAAAATCAAGATGCGATGTTTCTCCGTCATCATTGATGAATTCGTTGAGCGACAGATCGCGCGAGCCCATGCGTAAATCCATCTCGGCGACCTCGGAGCCCTTCACACCCAGAGAATCCGCGATTTCGCTGAATTCAGGATTCTTTTTCGAAAGGGTTTCCAGTTCCTTTTTTGCCTGGCTTAATTTGAAAAAAAGCTTTCTCTGGGCCTGGGTCGTTCCGATTTTCACAATGCTCCATGACTTGATTAGATAATTCTGAATATAGGCACGAATCCACCACACTGCATAGGAAATGAGGCGGTAACCTTTGTAGGGGTCGAATTTTTTCACCGCATGAATCAGGCCGATGTTGCCTTCTTGGATCAGATCAGCCAGTTTGAAACCGTAATTCCGGTATTCATGGGCAATCTTGACCACAAAACGCAAATTGGAGACGATCAACTTTTCCGCGGCCTCCATGTCATTGTATTTCTTGAGCTGCACGGCGAGTTTGAATTCTTCTTCGGGAGACAGGAGCGGAAAGCGGTTGATCTCGGTAATATAAATGTCAAGAGTGCCTGTAACGATCGGTAACTTCAACGCTTGGGCCTCCTCAATGAATTTAACATCCTGTTTATGTATCGAAGAGTGTTTTCCCGGTCAAGAAAATTATTCAAATGCCAGGTGTCTTGACAGGAAAACCATCAATGTTTATTCTATGGAAAAGCAATCTAAGGAATTGAAATGAAATCAGTTAACAGGGTGATGATCGAATCGGCCGTCAAAATGGCCAGGGATGTGAAAGCCGGCATTGTTCTGCTTTGCGCGGATGTGAAAAAAGAGTTCGCGGAACTGCCGGAAGACGTAAAAAAATCCATCCATTTTATTCTGGTCACACAGGAGAATGAAAACCTTCCGGAAATGCTGGCAAAATACGTGAGAAAACTGGATGTCCCCAATGTGAATTTAACGCGCATGGGAAAAATTAAAATCGCGATAGCCAAAGGCATCGTGTCCGGTCTTCTCAAAAGGAATGACAAAATCATCTGCCTTTCCGGCGTGCCGAAATTCGGTTATGCCGACAGCATCTTTTTTATAGACGTTGGAAAAGAGTTCGAAATCCTGACCTACGATTTCATCAGCGATATTGTAGAGGCCGTTGAGCCCGAAGTCTTCAATGCGGTCTTGAACATTGCCTGTGAACTGGCCGCCCAGGGACGGGAGAGCCGGAAAGTCGGCACGATCTTTGTCCTCGGCGACGATGAAAAGGTCATGCAATTGTCCAGGCAGATGATCATGAATCCGTTTCAGGGATATCCGGAAGATGATAGAAATATCCTGAATCCGGACCTGGAAGAAACCATCAAGGAATATTCTTCCATCGACGGCGCTTTTGTAATCAAGTCCAATGGGGTCATCATAACGGCGGGCCGCCATTTGAGCGCGGCGCTGGAAAGCAGGGATTTCCCGTCGGGGCTGGGCAGCCGTCACATTGCCGCGGCGGGCATCACCAATTTGACGAAAGCCGTTGCCATTGTTGTTTCGCAATCCACGGGAGACGTCACTGTCTTCAAGAATGGCAGGCTTTTTGTGACCATTGAAAAACCGGTAGAATAAAGAGAGGGAAATATGAGATTTGATAAATTCACATTGAAAGTACAGGAAGCGCTTCAGGACGCTCAGTCGCTGGCGGGGTCTCTGGGACACCAGGCGATCGAACCGGAGCATCTGCTGGTCTGTTTTCTTAAGCAGCAAGACAGCATCGTTTCTGCAATTGTGAACAAGTTAAACGCGTCGCCGCAGAAAATAGAGCAGGACCTGAACCAATATCTGAAAAAACAGCCGAGTGTTCAGGGTTCTTCAGCAGGCCAGGTTTATCTGGGCGGCAGACTCAATAAATTATTCGATAAGGCAATGACCGAGGCGGCTCAGCTCAAGGACGAATATGTCAGTGCGGAGCATCTGCTGGTTGTCATGGCTGAAGAAAAAGAGGGACAGGCGGGAAAAGTCCTGCGTCAGGCGGGGATTAACCGGGACAGTATTTTCAAGGTTCTTGTTGATATCCGCGGTAACCAGCGGGTCACCGATCCGAACCCGGAAGGCAAGTATCAGGCCCTCGAGCGCTATGCCCGGGACTTCAATGAACTGGCCCGCAAAGGTTCCTTTGATCCGGTCATCGGCCGGGATGAAGAAATACGCCGTGTCATGCAGGTTCTTTCACGGCGTACGAAGAACAATCCCGTGCTCATCGGTGAGCCGGGTGTCGGCAAGACGGCCATCGTGGAAGGTCTTGCCCAGCGTATTGTCAACGGGGACGTTCCGGAAAGCCTGAAAAACAAACGCGTCATCGGTCTGGACATCGGCGCTTTGATTGCAGGGGCGAAATACCGTGGGGAATTCGAAGAAAGGCTCAAGGCGGTCCTGAAGGAAGTCATCAGCGCGGAAGGAGAGATCATTCTTTTCATCGACGAAATTCATACGATGGTCGGCGCCGGCGCATCGGAAGGTTCCATGGACGCTTCCAATATGCTCAAACCCGCCCTGGCCAGAGGTGAGCTGCGCTGTGTGGGAGCGACGACGCTCAATGAATACCGCAAATACATTGAGAAGGATGCTGCGCTGGAGAGGCGTTTTCAGCCGATTCTGGTCAAGGAACCGACCGTTGAGGATACCATTGCCATTTTACGTGGTTTGAAGGAGCGCTATGAAGTGCATCACGGCGTCCGTGTCAAGGATTCCGCCATTGTGGCCGCGGCTACCTTGTCGCACCGGTATATCTCCGACCGGTTTTTGCCGGACAAGGCGGTGGATCTGATTGATGAAGCCGCGTCGCGTTTGAGGATCGAACTGGATTCCATGCCGTCGGAAATTGATGCGATCGACCGGAAAATCATTCAGCTGGAAATTGAAAAGCAGTCCCTGAAAAAAGATACGGACAAGGCCGCAAAAGAGAGGCGTGAAAAGATCGAAAAGGAACTGGCCGAACTCAAATCCAGCATGGACCAGATGAAGATGCACTGGTCCGCGGAAAAGGACGTCATTAAAAAGATTCAGCAGATCAAGAGCCAGGTGGAAGCACTGAAAATTGAGGAAGCGAACGCACAGCGTGAAGGCAATCTGGCGCGCGCGGCGGAAATCCGCTATGGCAAACTGGTGGAACTCGACCGTGAACTTCAGGAACTTCAGAAAAAACTTGAGGAAGTACAGAAAAACAATCAGATGCTGAAAGAGGAGGTAGATGCCGAAGATGTGGCGGAAGTGGTTTCCAACTGGACCGGCATCCCGCTTTCCCGCATGATGGAAAGCGATGTGCAGAAACTGATCCATATGGATGAACGTTTAAAGATGCGTGTAATCGGGCAGGATGACGGCATTGGGGCTGTGTCTTCGGCCCTCAGAAGGGCACGCTCGGGTCTGCAGGATCCGAACCGCCCGATTGGATCGTTCATTTTCCTGGGGCCCACCGGTGTGGGAAAAACCGAACTGGCCCGGGCTCTGGCGGAGTTCATGTTCGACAATGAGCAGGCGATGATCCGCATCGATATGTCCGAGTATATGGAAAAACACGCGGTGGCCCGTCTGATCGGGGCTCCTCCGGGATATGTCGGATATGATGAGGGCGGTTACCTGACCGAATCCGTCAGGCGAAAACCCTATTCGGTTCTGCTTTTTGATGAAATTGAGAAAGCACATCCGGATGTTTTCAACATTCTGCTGCAGATTCTGGATGACGGCAGGCTAACGGATGGGCACGGCCGTACGGTGGATTTCAAGAACACCGTCGTGATCATGACATCGAACGTGGGCAGCCAGTGGATTCAGGACCCCTCTCTTGACGATTCGGAAAAGCAAAACCGTGCTATGGAAGTGCTGCGTGCGACCTTCAAACCTGAATTCTTAAACCGCATCGACGATATCATTATGTTCCATGCGCTGAAACTGGAACACATTTATAAAATCGTCGATATTCAGCTGAATCTGATCGACAGGCGTCTCCAGGAACGCAAGCTCAGCATCGAATTGACAGACGCGGCCAAAAAATATATAGCCGAACAGGGTTACAGCCCGGTTTACGGGGCAAGGCCGCTCAAACGTTCTTTGCAGAAGCTGATTCTCGATCCGTTGTCGCTGGATATTTTATCCGGAAAATTTTCCGAAGGAGATCATATTGTCGTCGGAATTTCCAAGGGGGAAATTACGTTTAGCAAGAAATAGACTATAGACTGTTAAATTTAGGCATTTAGACTGTAGGCTTTTAGACTATTAGGATGTTTGGCTGTAGTTCTTGACTGCCTAACAGCCTACAGCCTAATAGCCTAATTAGTTATTGTTTGGCTAACAGTCTACAGTCTAATAGCCTATATTTTGAGGAGGGATTTATGGCAGAAGAAACCAAAGGAGAAGGATTTGTCATTAAGGATAGGCGTTTTACGGATGAGCCGGAGCACAAGGAAGAACCGGCTCCGGCCCAGGAGAAGTCTGCCGATGAGGCAACGGGATCCGGAGCGGAGGCGCGTGAAGACTATCCTTCGGTAAATTTTACAAACTTCGTGATATCGCTCAGCACGTCGGCCCTTTTTCATTTTGGCGATTTCCCTGAAACTGAAGGGGGCAAGGCAGAGAAAAATCTGCCGGCGGTAAAGCAGACCATTGATATTCTGGATATGCTGAATGAAAAAACCAAAGGCAATCTTGACCAGAATGAAGATAATTTAATTAAAGGCGTTTTATATGAACTGAAAATGCGCTATGTTAAAGAAAAAGCCTGAAATGCAAAGGCTTGCACCTGCAAAAATCAATCTTTCACTGCATGTTTTGGGAAAACGGCCGGACGGTTATCATGATCTGGCTTCCGTTATGCAGAAGATATCCATCTACGATGAATTAATTTTTTCCCCTTGTGACGGGGGAATAAAGCTTTGTTGTCCGGGGACAGATCTCCCCACAGATGAAAAAAATCTTGTGTATCGTGCCGCCCGCGCCATTTTTAAACATGCGGGTTATACGGGCGGCGTTGAAATCGTTTTGACAAAAAAGATCCCTTCCGCCGCTGGTCTGGGGGGAGGGAGTTCCGATGCGGCCGCCACATTGGTGGCCTTAAATGACTTGTGTTCACTGAACGTGAGTCAGTCCGACCTGTTAAAGCTTGGAGCAAAACTCGGCGCAGATGTCCCTTTTTTTGTTTTCGGTTCCCGGGCATTTGCCACCGGTATCGGAGACGAGCTTCAAGTCCTGCCAGATTTCCCTCCTTTGAACATCATTTTGATCAATCCGGCCTTTGAGCTTTCCACAAGAAAGGTTTACGAAAACCTGAATTTAGCATTGACAAAGAAAAAAAATAATTATAGTATTCCGCGGTTTTACGCACTAGGTGACGTAATTCGGGAATTGCATAATGATTTAGAAGCAGTATCGTTTCGAATGCATCCCCAATTGAATGCATTCAAGCAATTGCTGTTGGATGAAGGCGCCCTCGGTGCATTGATGTCGGGCAGTGGTCCTACGCTTTTTGGTATTTTTGCTGATGAAAAATCTGCGAAAGAAGCGCAGGATGCCATTTTGAAAAAAGTTTCCGGAGATTGTCTGGTTTTCTTTGCCCAATCATTGTAATAGCTGTATGTATTTGTAATTACACATAATAGAGTGACGATGGGGCGTCGTCAAGCGGTAAGACACAGGATTTTGGTTCCTGCACTCGGAGGTTCGAATCCTCCCGCCCCAGCCAGATTACTATTGCGGAGATAGAACTAAATGTTAGAAAGAATAAGGGTTTTTTCCGGCAACGCCAATGTTCCTCTGGCACAAAAAATATGTCAGAAACTGGGCGTATCCCTTGGGCAGGCCAACGTCACAACTTTCAGTGACGGTGAAACTCGAGTTGAAATTAATGAAAATGTTCGCGGAATGGATGTTTTCATTATTCAATCCACCTGCACACCGGTGAATGTAACCTTGATGGAACTGCTGATTATGATCGATGCCATGAAGAGGGCATCGGCTGACCGGATCACTGCTGTTGTGCCTTATTACGGGTATGCGAGGCAGGACAGAAAAGTTGCCCCCCGTGCGCCCATTTCGGCAAAACTGGTGGCTGACCTGATTACGACCGCGGGCGCACAAAGGCTTTTGTCCATGGATCTGCATGCGGGACAGATTCAGGGGTTCTTCAACATTCCCGTGGATAATCTTTTTGCCACACCGGTTTTGATTGATTATATGAAAAAAAATTATCAGGATGACACGGTGGTGGTTTCGCCGGATACCGGCGGTGTGGAAAGGGCCCGTGCTTTCGGCAAAAGGCTGGGAGCATCACTGGCAATTATCGATAAAAGGCGTGAAGGTCCCAATGAGGCCCAGGTGATGAATATTATCGGTAACGTGAAGGGAAAACGGGTCATCATCCTCGATGATATGGTCGATACGGCAGGTACCGTTGTTCAGGCGGCTAATGCTCTTTCCGATGCAGGCGCTCTCGAAGTATCCGTCTGCTGCACGCATCCGGTCTTGTCCGGTCCGGCGATTGATCGCATCCAAAACTCCAATATCAGGGAATTTGTGGTTACGGATACCATTCCGCTGAGTGAAAAAGCGGCCGGTTGTAAAACAATAAAAGTACTGTCGGTTTCCGGCTTGTTATCGGAAGCTGTACGACGCATCTACTATAACGATTCAGTAAGCTCATTATTTATTTAGGAGGAGAGGGGTAAATGGAAATAACCGATTTGACGGCGCAAGTCCGTAAAGAACAGAAGAAAGGTCCAGCCCGCCGTCTGCGGCAGCAGGGATTAGTTCCGGCTATTTTTTACGGTGGATCCACGGAAAACATCCCGCTGACCGTGAAAAGCGCTGATCTGTTAAAATTGCACAAGGAGAAGAAAGATCACGCATTTATCAAACTGATCATTGATGACGGCGGCAAGAAAGTGGAGAAACTTTCCCTGATCAAGGAGCTACAGGTTCAGCCACTGACGGGGATATTGTATCATGCGGATTTTTATGAAGTAGACATGAAAAAGAAACTCGTGTTCGATGTCTCTCTGAATTTTACGGGAAAAGCAATTGGCGTTGAGAACGGCGGCGAATTGCAGCATATCAAGCGTGATATCAAGGTCTTATGTCTTCCTTCCGATCTGCCCGATCATATCGATGTGGACATCACCCCCATTGAGATCGGTCATTCTATTAAAGTCAAGGATATCCAGCTTCCTGAAAACCTGACTCATCTGGATCCTCCGGAGGCCGCAGTGGTGTCGGTTGCCGCTGTCAAAGTTGTGAAGGTTGAGGCCGCCGCTGAAGAAGCACCGGTGGAGGGTGCAACGACTGCCGCAGCTGAACCGGCCAAAGAAGAAAAGAAAGAAAAGGAAAAATAAAGCTAAGCGAGATCCGGGTGGTAGATCATGCTTCCCTCTGCTTTGAATAAATTATTCTTTCGTTTTCGAAAAGAGGGAGAGCAAATGGCGAATCTGATTGTCGGCCTGGGAAATCCGGGGAAACGCTACGAGGCGACAAGGCACAATATCGGTTTTATGGTGCTGGAAAAACTCGCCAAAGAGTGGGAAGTAGAGTTAAAACATAAAAGTTTCAATGCGTTGTGGGGCAAAAGAACCATTGCCGGAAAGAATCTTCTTCTGGCCAAGCCTCAAACATTCATGAATTTGAGTGGTACTGCGGTCAGGCAGTTGCAGACGTTCTTTAAAACGGATATCAGCAATCTCATTGTTATTCACGATGATCTCGACTTGCCTTTCGGGGCGATCCGCCTCAAGTCCGGTGGGGGGACTGCCGGTCATAAAGGACTGGCATCTATCGAGTCTAACTTGGGAACTTCCGGTTTTTTGAGGGTAAGACTGGGTATTGGCAAACCAGTTGACAAATCCCGAATAGAGGGTTATGTGTTGGAACCCTTCCGAAAGGAAGAGCAGGAAGTGCTGCCGGAGGTTGTCAGTCGGGCGGCCGATGCGAGCGCTGAAATCGTATTGAATGGTCTGCAGAAAGCGATAAGCAAGTACCAGACAAAAAATATAAATATTTTGAAAAAGGAGGAATAGTTAATGTTTAGAAACAGAACAAGTATTTGGACATTTTTACTGAGCACATTGATGATCCTGCTCGCTGCCGGCGCCGCTATTGCCGGTGAGGCGGACATCAAGGTTCCCGATTTGACCCAGGTTTCATTTTTGGGTGGGGCGCTTGCCGGGTTGACCATTCTTAATGTAGGGTTGTTGATCTGTTTAATTGGAATGGGATTCGGTATCATGCAATACATTCAAACGAAGAACCTGCCGGCTCACAAGGCCATGTTGGACGTTTCCCAGACGATTTGGGAAACCTGCAAAACCTATCTTTTTCAGCAGGGTAAATTCCTCATCGCTTTGTGGATTCTGATCGCTATCTGTATGATCTACTACTTTGGCGTTCTGTCCGGAATGCCCGCAGGAGAAATTGTGATCATTCTGATCTGCTCGATCCTGGGTATTCTGGGTTCCTATGTTGTGGCCTGGTTCGGTATCCGGATCAACACCGTTGCTAACTCCCGCGCTGCCTTTGCTTCATTGAGTGGCGAGCCTCTGAACATCGTCAACATTTGTCTGCGTTCCGGCATGAGCGTTGGCCTTCTGCTGGTCAGCATCGAACTTTTCTTCATGATCGTCATCCTGGCCTACATTCCGAAAGAACTGGCCGGTCCCTGCTTCATTGGCTTTGCCATTGGTGAATCGCTCGGCGCTTCCGCTCTTCGTATCTGCGGTGGTATCTTCACGAAGATTGCCGACATCGGTTCCGACCTCATGAAGATCGTTTTCCATCTCCCCGAAGATGATCCGAAAAACCCGGGCGTTATCGCCGACTGTACGGGTGACAACGCGGGAGACAGCGTCGGCCCCACGGCAGACGGTTTTGAAACCTATGGTGTTACCGGTGTTGCTCTGATCGCTTTCCTCGCTCTTGCTTTGGCAGGAAACCCCGAAATGGGCGGCAAGCTTATCATCTGGATTTTTGCCATGAGAATCCTCATGATCCTCACCTCGTTGCTTTCTTATTTTGTCAACAACGGTATCAGCGCCGCTTCATTTAAGGGCAAGAAAGACTTTAATTTTGAACATCCATTAACCTATCTGGTTTGGATCACCTCGATTGTCTCCATCGCAGTAACCTTTGCCGCCAGCTATGTGCTGCTGGGTGCTGACCTTGACCCCAAGTATGTTGACTTGTGGTGGGCACTGGCACTAATCATCAGCTGCGGAACCATCGCCGGTGCGCTGATTCCGGAATTCACCAAAATATTCACAAGCACCTCTTCGCGTCACTGCGAAGAAGTTGTGAATGCTTCCAAACAGGGCGGTCCTTCGCTGAATATTCTGTCCGGTCTGGTTGCCGGCAACTTCTCTGGTTTCTGGATTGGCCTGGTTATCGCGTTTTTGATGTTTATTTCTTATCTGGTATCCCAAAATGCCTCCGTAATGGCCCTGATGCCGCCTGCATTTACCTTTGCTGCACCGGTGTTTGCCTTTGGTCTGGTGGCATTTGGTTTCCTTGGAATGGGCCCTGTGACCATCGCGGTCGACAGCTTTGGCCCGGTTTCCGATAACGCTCAGTCGATTTACGAATTGTCCCTGATCGAATCTCGTGCTGACGCGAAAGATGTTGTGAAAAAAGAATACGGTATTGCTCCTGATTTTGAAATGGCTAAACACTTCCTGGAATCCGCTGACGGTGCGGGCAATACCTTCAAAGCAACTGCCAAGCCCGTGTTGATCGGCACCGCTGTCGTCGGCGCCACCACCATGGTGTTCGGTATCATCATCCTGCTCGAAGGTCTCTTCGGCAATGTTGTTGCTAAACTGTCCCTGGTTCAGCCGGAAATCATTCTGGGCCTGATCATGGGTGGCGCGGTCATTTACTGGTTCACCGGTGCTTCCATCCAGGCCGTTACCACCGGTTCCTACCAGGCTGTAGTTTTCATCAAGAAAAACATCAATCTGGATAAGAAAGAAGCCTCGATTGAAGACTCCAAGAAAGTCGTTCAGATTTGTACCCAGTACGCTCAAAAGGGTATGATCAACATTTTCATCGTGATCTTCTTCATGTGTCTGGCGCTGGCCTTCTTTAACCCCTACTTCTTCATCGGTTATCTGATCGGCATCGCCTTCTTTGGTCTGTTCCAGGCGATCTTCATGGCCAATGCCGGCGGCTGCTGGGATAACGGCAAGAAGATTGTTGAAGTCGATCTGAAGATGAAAAACACACCGCTGCATGAAGCCAGTGTTGTCGGCGACACCGTCGGCGACCCCTTCAAAGATACGTCTTCCGTTTCTTTGAACCCGGTTATTAAATTTACGACCCTGTTTGGTCTATTGGCAACGGAAATTGCGGTGACCATGACGAACCAGAATGCGAAGTATGCTATAGCCGCCGTCTGTTTCGCGATCGCTTTGATTTTCGTGTATCGTTCCTTCTACAGCATGAGAATTTCTGAAGAAAAACTGGGCTAAAAAGAAGTCGTTTAACCCTTAACCACAAAAAAAGGCGCTCCCCAAAAGGAGCGCCTTTTTTATTACATTTTGCGGCTGTCGTAAGCCCAGTGCAAAAGGGCCTGGCGCTGTCTGCGCCGGCAGTGAAGGTCGCCTGCCGGACAATGTTTGCGCAGTTGGGCGATGTGCCGCTGCATGGCTTTCCAGCGCTTGATCTGCCTTTCATCGTCGGGGCAGCGGCGGCCCATGTAGTAACGGCAATACCATTGAAACCAGCCGCGGGGATCGTCAGGGTAAATCCAGCCTTTAGCAATCCAGTAGGAGAGGGGTTTTGACGCGCTGACGCCAAAGCAGTTCAGTTTCGGCTCATGCCGTTCGGGAGAGAGTTTGGCTTTGGAAAACCAGGATTGGGGGAATTCATTGCGGCAGTCGGTCATATATTTTCCGCCGAAGACACCCATCTCCAGCATTTGTTTCGGCGTCAGTTCCGGACAGAATTCAGAGTCGAAATCTCTGCCGACAGGTTTTGTCAAAAAGTAACGATAACCTTTCTGCATCCGGTCGTTGACGATGATTTCTTTGTGCTTCATTTCCGCCACCTGTTTCGTAAAAAACTTTTGATAAGGATCGACGCGTTAAGATATACTCAAACTTTTACTGCGGGTGTGTATCTGTGTGCGCCAGATTTTCAAAGGTGGTGAACTTGTCCAGAAAGGCCAGTTTCACAGATCCGGTGGGGCCGTTTCGTTGTTTGCCGATGATGATTTCGGCAATGCCTTTATCAGGATTATCATCAGACTTGTTGTATACTTCATCCCGGTAAATAAAAGCGATAACGTCAGCGTCCTGTTCAATGGCGCCCGATTCCCGCAAATCAGCCATTTGCGGCCTGCGGTTCGGACGGTCTTCCACCTTCCGGTTCAGCTGGGACAAAGCGATCACAGGCACCTTCAGTTCTTTGGCAAGGGCTTTGAGTGAACGGCTGATTTCCGATATTTCCTGCTCACGGGAATTTTGATAGGTGCTGGCTCTCATCAATTGAATATAGTCCACGATAATCAACCCGAGTCCCGATTCCGCCTTGAGCCGTCGTGATTTCGCTTTCATTTCCAGAACGGTAATCGCCGGTGTATCGTCGATGTAGAGAGACGCCTCGGAAAGACGGCCAGCCGCTGTGGTCAGTTTCGGCCAGTCGGTTTCTCCCAGATATCCCTTACGGATTCGTCCGGAATCCACTTTTGCCTCGGAGGAGAGCATTCTGAAGGCCAGCTGCTCCTTGGACATTTCAAGTGAAAAGATCGCAACAGGTGTCTGGGTTTCCAGCGCGGCATGCTGCGCGATATTAAGTGCGAACGCAGTTTTGCCCATGCTCGGGCGTCCGGCGATAATGATCAGATCGGAATTCTGCAGACCGGATGTCATGTCATCGATCTTATGAAAACCTGTAGGAACGCCGGTGATGAGCTCCTTGCGGGTGAAGAGGTCTTCGATGGCTTTGAAACTTTCCCTGACGATATTTTTAATTGGGTAGAAAGAAGTCCGGATTTTATTTTCGGATATTTCAAAAATTCTGTGCTCCGCTTTATCAAGCACCTGGTCAACATCGGAGCCGGTTTCGTAGCAGCTATTGATGATTTCGGTTGCTGAACCGATCAGCCCCCGCAGAATCGCTTTTTCTTTTACAATCTTGGCATAGTTGGAAATGTTGGCGGCTGAAGGGACGTTATCCACCAGTGAAGCAAGGTAAGCGGTACCGCCTACGGAATCCAGAAGTTTCCTGTCTTTCAGGGCATTGCTTAACGTAATCAGGTCAACAGGCTCGTTTTTGTCGGCTAGCTCGGCGATGACGGAAAAAATTCTCCGATGTGCTTCATTGTAGAAATCATTCGGGTTGATAATTTCCTGTGCTGCATTAATGGCATGATTCTCCAGCAGGACACTGCCCAGAATGGATTGCTCCGCTTCAATATTCTGCGGGGGAAGTTTATATAAAGCAGGGTCAATATCTTTCATGACTCTTCGCCGACAACATTCACTTTTAGTTCTGTTTCAACACCGGGGAGCAACTTGACCCGCACTTTGAATTCGCCCAATGACTTGATCTGCTCGTCGTGCACGATCATTTTACGGTCGATATCGAAGCCTTTTTCTTTGAGGGCCACTTCGATATCTTTGGAGGTGACTGAACCGAAGATCTTGTGCTGGTCTCCAACTTTTCGGGGTAAAGTCAGCGTAACCTGCGACAAACGTTCAGCCAGTTCCTGCGCACCGGTTTTCTCTTTTTGTGCTTTTCGCAGGATATTCTTTTTTTCAAATTCATAGGCTTTGATATTCTTATCATCAGCCTCGATAGCCAGGCCTTTCGGAATCAGCAAATTGCGGGCATAACCATCATTGACTTTTATCAAATCACCGGCCTTACCCAGAGAAGGTACGTTTTGTTTTAAAATAACCTTCATGGAAAACCTCCTGCCATCATTAAATTATTTATAATATCAAGTTGTTGTCTGATCTTTGCGAAAGTATTTTCGAAAATCGATCCAGATGTCGAATAACCCCATCACAGCTATTGCTATCATAAGAATTTGCTGAATCGCAATTAAAAAATAGCTGATCCAGCGGAAAAAGAAGGGGATGTTTTTATGCTGAAAAAAGAAGCTAACAATAGCAAGACCTTGAAGCAGATAAATGAAAGATACAACCAGAAAAACATTGAGTCCCCAAAGACGGATATTTGCCTGTCCAAGTAAACTCAAAGCGCCGCCGGCGATAAAAAACCACACCAGCCAGCCCGGAGCACGCCATTCGCACAGCGAGGAAAGCTGGGGTAGGACAACACCGGCTTTGTACAGCGCTCTGTTTCCCATGAGCGTGTTCATCCAAACGATGAATAATACGACAATGATGCAAAGGGCGGGAAAAATTCCTGTAAAAAGGTTAATGACGGCGGGTTTGCTGTCTTGAATCGCCTTGAGCTCTTCGGGTTTTAAAGGCAGCTGGCTGTAAAATTTTATGTTCAGTTCAACAGCCTGCGTGAAATATTTTTCAATCAGTTGCCAGGCGCTTATGGAAAGCTGGGATGCGCTGTAGAAGACATAAAAAACGATTGCCCCCAACAGAATCAAGGCGGGCAGGATCGTGATGACTTCAGTTGAATAATTCTTTTGTGCTGTTCTAGCCATTACCATGCCAACCAGTCCCATCGCGGCCAGTACAAACACGGGCAGGATGGAATGTATGGATGCTAGGAGGATTGCCAAGACGCAAAGTACAACAACGAAAGCGATCAGTGTTTTTGATGGATCATTGAGAAGATAAAGGACAAATAAAACCATCGGCAGTGTTATAAGGAACAGTAAACCAATGAATGGAATCAGGGAAGCGGCTGAAAAAAATGTAATAATCAGCAACAGCCTGAAAAATGGACTGTTTGAAGAAAATAAACTTGTGTTTGCCAAGGGTATAACCTGTGCTGAAAAAACGTCTATGATAATGAAAAAGTTTTTGCCTGCGGGTAAATCAATTCCGGCCGGTTCAATCCACGGAAAAACCGGCCGGAATATTTGAAAGTTTATTTATCTGCCTTCCGCGGTAACAAAAGGCATAATTGCGATAGTGCGGGCGCGCTTGATGGCAACGGTCAGCTCTCTCTGGTGACATGCGCAATTGCCGGTAATTCTTCTGGGCATAATCTTGCCGCGTTCTGTGACAAAATTACTGAGGATTACAGGGTTTTTATAATCAATTTTAATATTGGAGTCCGTGCAGAATCTGCAGAATTTCTTTCTGTGAAAAAATTTCTTGTGAGCCGGACGTGATGGTCTTTCGCCGTTGGGTACAGCCATGGTTATTCCCCTTTCGTTGTATTTTCTTCCCGGGTGATTGTTTTGCGCGGAGCTGGCCTGCCTGGCCTGGCTTCACCTGCCGCGGCCTTTTCGTCTTTATTTGCCCCTGCGTTCTCTGTTTCAATACGGATTTGGGAGCGTTTGACTTCTGCTGCCGCCACTTCCGCATCCATTCCTTCACGGGTGACCGCACCTTCTTTGGTCACGGTCATGAATTTTAAAACCCGGTCATCGATTTTAAAATTTCTTTCCATTTCAGACACAATGGATCCTTCACCGGCATAGTCGATGAAAAAATAAAATCCGTCTTTCTGTTTTTTGATTTCGTAGGCCAGCCGCCGTTTGCCCCATTTTTCAGCTTTAGCGATGACCCCCTGACGTTCGGTGATGATATTGGAAGATCGCTCCATAATAGCGTTGATTTCTTCTTCCGTCAGGTCCGATTTGACAATAGCGACAACTTCGTATCTTTTCAAAATTTCCTCCTTTCGGGTCTATAGCCCCTGATACAGTTCAGGAGCAAGGGGAGTCCCTATTAAATTGTGAATGGTTCTTTTACAGCATGATCGATTAAAAATCAAGGATTAAAAAATCAAGGATTAAGTTGACCGTACGGACGTGATGAGTGTAATATGTTAATAAAAATCATTACGTTAAACTAGGAAGGTAAGATTAACTCGACAGGAAGGGGAGGTAGGCCATTGTGGCTATGAAATTGAAGTTCAATCGTTTTCGGAAAGATGTTCTTGATGCCAGTCTCTGGCTTTCAAGTCAGGGCTATTTTGGTTCATCAAGGGGGTCAGGAGGCAATGTTTCAGTACGGATTGATGACAAAACCATGGCTGTCACGCCGTCGGGTGTCGCATACCGGGACATGTCTGATGATGACATCTGCATTATTGGATTAGATCTTGCCGCTTGCCAGGTAAAAAGAAACCGCAGGCCGTCGATGGAATCGGGGATGCACAGCATCATTTACCGGAAAAGGTCCGATGTCAATGCCATCGTTCATACGCACCAGATTTACGGCAGCGTCTTTGCCCTGATCAATACACCGATTCCTTGCCTTTTCGATGAGGTTTCCCTGTCGCTGGGGCCTGTGATTGAGGTTGTACCTTACGCCTTTTCAGGCAGCGACACACTGGCCCGGAATGTCGGAAGGACACTCGCCGGCGGTGCCAATGCTTGTATTATTCAGAATCATGGCATTGTGGCACTGGGCAGGACGCTGGACGAAGCCATTCTTCACGCAGAGCTATTGGAAAAAGTCGCTCATATCTATTGCCTGGCTTTATCGACCGGCAAGCCGGTGACGACATTGCCAGAGTCCAGCGTCCAAAAAATTGCCCGGATGCATAAAGCGCAGGCCGTTAAAAAGTAAATCATGAATCGCAGCATCGGATGAAAATAATGAATACCGGCTCAGGGGACAGGCGGAAGAGTTTCCTCCGTTGTTTCGGCTTTTTCTTCGGGAGTGCGGACCGGTTCTTCCGGTCTTGCCGTGTGGAAGTCATCCCGCAGCCCTTCGTAAATATAAAGAACGGCGGAAACATAGATATCACTGTGATTGTAGGCGAATACGGCTTTATATTTGGCGTCGTGATCAGCCATGTTATTTCCTGAAAGATTATGCCTGTAGAGATAATTCTCTATGCTGAAGATGGTATCTTCGAGGGAGAACGGGTCGGTATCCTCATGTATGCCGTTCGAATCGATAAAAAAAGCAAGCAGCGACGACGGGATAAACTGTCCCCACCCGATCGCCCCCGCGTAAGAACTGGTGAAATACTGAGGTGCATGCCCCGTCTTTCTTGAAAATTTATAGAGAGCCGTGATTTCCCGGATGGCAAATGTTTTCCGTTTTGTAAAAACGTATTGAGAGACCAGTGAATTGAAAGCGTAGAAATTACCCCGCTGATGACGGTCGGCAAAATTGGTTTCAATCCCTACGATGGCGGCGATCAATTCCTTGTGGATGCCGTGTTTTGCTTCAGCCCTGTCGAAGATAGCTTTATGGGCTTCAATGAATGTCCTGCCTTTTTCAATTTTGGCATCCACACCAAGTCTTGCGAAGTACCATTCCCTGTCTCGTTTCTTGTCATGATCGACCTGCTTTTCGGCGGCTTTCTGGAAGTAACGGGCGATGGAGGAGTGAATTCTGAAGGATTCGTGCCGGGTCTGTTCGTCAAACCATTCTTCGGGGACTCCGTTTGCGGCCAAACGCTGTTTCAGTTCAATCATCTTCTCGGCCAGAACTGATTCCGAAGGTTCATCAAATTCGGGAAGTGTTGAGAGGCCTTCCGATGTTTTTTCCTGAGTTGAAAGGGATTCTGAACTGGAATCTGTTTTGTTTTCCGGCCTCTTTTTGACATGCCCGCCGCTTCCCGCACAGGCAATGAGCAGGATGGTCATCGCA
>ERZ795031.865-NODE-865-length-35168-cov-12.118959_pt1 | contig 35168 bp, 24 predicted proteins | sample MGYA00375123_ERZ795031 | MGnify/ENA primary metagenome ERZ795031 (study PRJEB30166, sample SAMN05720159) | activated sludge metagenome | isolation source: anaerobic digester from wastewater treatment plant | place: USA | collected 2015-04-21 ...
TTTCCGGAATCGAGATCGGTCGCATGGATGAATTCCTGCCGGCATTCCTGGTCGTGGTGCTGATGGCCTTCACGTACAACATCGGGATCGGGATGACCGCCGGCTTCGTTGCATGGCCAATCATGAAAATCGCGGCCGGGAAGTGGCGCCAGGTCATGCCGGGCATGTGGGTGCTTGCCGCGATTTCAATGGCATTCTTCGTTTTTCATCTGTGATGGCGGGCGAATTTTCATTCGCCCTTACGGATCGTGCAGAACCGCGGCGGGCGGATGTAATCCGCCCGTACAAGGAAATGGGCGGGCGGATTTTCACGCAGGCGGGCGGATTTTCATTCGCCACTACAGGGTGCCGCACTTGTACTGCTGGGCGGAAACGTTGAAGTAACAGACCTTGCCCGAAGTCGTGCAGTTTTCGGCGATGATGCTTCCCTGGCCGGGGACGTCGCCGCTGCACTGGTAAAGCCAGTTGTCGGCCCAGCACGTACCCATCCAGTCAACCCACAGGCATTCGGCGCCCTCGAACGGACGACACTTGTCGTCGGTGCCGCAGCGCCAGCCGCCCTTGCAGAAGCCGTAAATGTCCGTCTGGCCAGTCACGCAAAGGCCCCCGCAACCGTCGTCGCCGCATTCCTTGCCATCGCAGGCCGGCACGCAGGGCGGCTTTTCAAGGCACTCGTTGTGCCCGGAAAACGCATTGTAATGGCAGTCGCAGCCGCGGGTCCCGCACTGCTCGCCCGTTATGGCGTAACAATCGATCTTCAGCAGAGATTCTGTCTGGGTGGGCGGCTGTCCCGAAACCTGGCAGATGAAAAGGTACCTTGAATCCGGACTGCACGAATTCCTTTCCTTGTCGATCCCGAAGCACGCGCCAGGGGCACACTTCCCACCGGCCGAACATACTTCGCTGCCGCCGCAGGTGCCGCAGGAGTCGCCGCATTTGTCAACGCCGCACTCCATGCCCTTTTCGATGCAGTCCGACTTGCATTCGGACGGATAACACTTGAAGTCCAGGCCGCACTCAAATCCGTCGCCACACTCGCCGCAATTTCCGTTGCAGCCGTCGTCGCCACAGACCTTGCCAAGCTCAAGGCAGTTGGGGATGCACATCAGGATGCACTTGCCCGCGACGCGGTCGCAGACATAACCGGTCGAGCAGAATCCGCACCCGTTGTCGTCGCCGCATTGATCCGGCCCGCATTCACGTTCGGTTTCGGTTCCCATCACGCCGCACTGGGGAACGCATCCGTCCGGCTCGACCCCCTGATCATCGATCGTTTCATTCAGGTCGGTGCCGACGTTGTCGGTCACTTCAACCGCGTCGCCCGGGCCCACATCAACGGACGAGCCGTCGTCGGGAACGTCGCCGTTATCGGTCAGGCCGCCCTGATCGGTCACTTCGCCGCCCTGATCCCTGTCGGCATCGGTTGCACCGGGGTCACCCGGATTGACGTCCGGATCCACGATGACATCGACTTCCTGGCCGTAATCGGGAATAACCACCGGGATATCCGCCGGGCCGTCATCCGTCTGGGAGGTAATGCCCGTGCAGGCGGCAAAGCCGAATGCGATCGCGACAATCGTCAACTTCGCGAGACTGCCGAATTTATTCGTCATGAGAGACCCCGAAAGCCGTACGACTGCCATTTTACAGAAAAATGCAAACTTGGCAGCCTTCTTGTGGCAAAAATTACTGACCTTTGATAAACAGATACATCGGAAGGATAATATCCGCGCCTCCCGGAAAAGGGAAGTTGACGATATTTGCCGGACATCTGCATTCGGAGGAATGGTTTCATGAAAATGGCGGGTTTTGCGCTTGTGACTTCAATGATGCTGGCCGTTCCGATGTTCTCGGCCGTGGCCCAGGAAACTGTTCCGCTGGATCAGGATCTTGCCTGGATGGCCGTTGAACGCAACTCCAGAAGCACCGATATCAACGCCCGCGCCGAAGCGATTCGCGCGATGCGTTTCGCGGTCGGACGTCCGACGGCCCAGGTGCTTCAGGACTCGCTGGCCGACAGCCAGTGGTCGGTCCGCAGGCACGCCATCATCGGGCTTGTGCTTGCTGGTGACCCGAAGGCCCAGGGCCTTGTGGCCGAAAGCCTGCGGAACCAGTCGATTCCACTGGAAGCCGAAGCACTGGAACTTGTCGGGTATCTTCCCCCGGCCAGTGCCGACCAGGTGTTCAAGGCGGCCCTGCTGGAAGCAGCCAACCCGGCGCGCGACCTGCTGATGAACAACGTGCTTTCCGGTTGTCCGGACGTGATGGCCAAATGGTTTGCCGAAGGGCTGGTGGCCGATCCGGCGTGGTTCATCGACAAGTTTGAAAAGGTTCCCAAGGATGTCCTTCCGGCGCTGCTGGACAAGCTGGCGGGCGACAAGCGTCCTGAAGTATTCGAGCCAGCGGTGAAGGTCGCGGCCATGAAGGGCCTGAAGATTGACATGGCTGTCTTGAACGCCGTCATGAAGTCAAAGGACGCCACGCTTCGGGTGATGGCCGCCGAAGCCGCCGCGCGCCAGGGCAACCAGGACGCCATCGCCATCCTTCTGCCGCTTGCGGACGGAAGCGAGGCCGACCGGATCCGCTTCCTGAAGGCCGCCGCGTCGGCCCCGTCCCCCGTTGCCCAGCAGAAGGCGTGGGCCATGATGAAGCCCGACGTCAACCCCGAAATGGTCAACCTGATTTACATGTGCTTCCCGGCGACCGACAACAGGGACGTGCTGAAGGCGCTTGACGCCGACGTTGAAAGCACGGACGCCGCAAGGCGGCCGGGCGCCGTCAGGGCGGTTGGACGGGTCAAGGGGAACCGGGCCCTTCCGCAACTTTATGACCTGATGTCCAACGCCGGAAACCCGAATGTCCGGACTGCCGCGGCGCAGGCTATCGGCGATCTGGCCCAGGTCGAGTCGATTCCGGCCCTGCACAAGGCGCTTAACGATCGCGAAATTGCCGTGAAGATGGCCGTTATTGAAGCCATGGGCAAAATCAGGGATCGCGAGGTCATCGGTCGCGTCAGTTCCCTGGCATTCGACCCGAACCAGCAGGTTCGGCTGGCCGCGCTGAAGGTGATTGCGGACGTCAACCACAAGGATGCCGTCGCAATCCTGCGGACTGCCGCCGACGACCCGAACCCGGCCGTCAGGGCGATGGTCCTTGGCGCCATGATGAAGCTCGACAGCAACGCCTCCTTGAACCGCTTCGAGCGGGCCCTTGTGAATCTTGGCGAGCGTACCTTCCTTGAATACGCCGCCGACATGAAGGACGATTTCGCGCCGTTCGCGAAGGCGGCCTCGACCTCCCAGTACCAGTGGGCCCGGGACGCCGTCCTGAAGGCCATGAAGTACATGCCGGCGGTAAGGATCAACCTTCTGCAGGAAATGGCGCTTGCAAGCAACTATGAGGACACCAGGATCGCCGCGCTTGGCGTGCTTGCCAGGTTTGACGCCGACATCGCCTTCAAGATCGCCGACGCGATGATGAAGGATCAAAGCCCCCGGATCCGTGCCGCGGCGTTCCGCGTTATCGGACAGTCGGCGGCACCCGAAGTTCCCCAGATGCTGCTTGCCGGGATCGAGGATCCGGACGAATACGTCAAGACCGTTGCGGCCGGTGCAATCCTGGAACGCGCCGCCGCCACCAAGAAGGGCCCGCGTGGCAGCAAGGCCCAGCCGGCGCCGAAAAAGGCCCAGGGCCGCAAGTGATCCCACCGGGCGGACTGACCGACCCTTTCCCGGGCATCGAACAATGAAATCATCAACCTACGGCGCAAAAACCGTCCTGCTGTCAAACGGCACGGCCACGGCGGAAGATCTTGAACGGGTTCGCAGGACCGTCGTTGATGGCGGGGTGATCGTCTATCCCGCCGGCACCGTTTACGGAATCGGCGGGAACGGCTTCGACCCGGCGGTGGCCCAGCGAATCGCCCGGATTAAGGGTCGCGACAGGACATCGTTCATACTGCTTTGCGACCGACTCGAATCGGCCCTTGCGCTTGGCGCCATATGGCCGCGGGCGGCGATGGATCTTGCTGCAAGGCACTGGCCCGGTCCGCTGACGCTCGTCGTTCCGGCAAGCGATCCGGTGCCGCCCGATCTGCGCGCAACCGACGGAACGGTGGCCATCCGGGTCGATGCACACCCGTTTTCACGCGCCCTGTCGGCGGCGGCCGGATGTCCGCTGATTTCAACAAGCGCCAATTTTTCGGGAAGGCCGCCGGCCACTTCCTGGGCCGAAGTCGAACAGACCCTGCTTGACGCATGCGATCTGTTCGTCGTTGACCACGGGATCATCGGAGGCATTCCTTCGACACTGGTTTCATTCAAGGATGACCGACCGGTCGTATTAAGGCACGGCGCCATCCCGGAGGATCTGCTGTGATTGACAGGAACCAGCTCCTGGACTTCCTCAGGGGGGGCGCCGACATGGCGGCCCTTCCCTTCGCATCGCCAGACACTCCACGGGTTTCGGGGGCCATCAAGACGGAACCGGAAGATTTCATGGTCGATGAGATTCCGGCTTACCCGTTTTCCGGCGAAGGCGACCACCTGATGCTTAACGTCAGGAAGCGTGACATCGCCGGCGGCGACATGATTCGCATCATCGCCAGGGCGGCGGGAATACGCGAGGAAGAGATCGGAACCGCCGGAACCAAGGACAGGCGGGCCGTGACGACCCAGTGGATTTCCCTGCCGGCAAGGGCTGTCGAGGAACGCGGACTCTTCAGGCCCGACGATCCGGACTGGCCGGGGGTTCCCGGCATATCCGTAATCCAGCAGACACGGCACACCAACAAGCTGAAGCCCGGGCATCTGCGGGGAAACCGCTTCCGGATTGCGATCCGTGGCGCCGACACGTCGTGCATCGACGAACTGAAGTCGGCGGCGGCCACCGTGTCGGCAAGCGGCTTTCCCAACCTGTTCGGGAGCCAGCGGTTCGGCCGGAACGAAGAATCCCTGGTGATGGGACTGGGGGTGCTTGGAATCGACCCTTCGGCGCCGGGTGGGCGGCACGGACGAAGGATTGGAAACTTCGAACGCCGCATGTCGGTTTCGGCCGTCCAGTCGGCGCTTTTCAACCTGTGGGTCAAGGCCCGGTTCGCGGATGGCCTTTCCAGGACGGTCCTTGCCGGCGACGTGCTGGCAAAAACCGTTACCGGCGGCATGTTCACTTGTGAAGAGCCCGACACGGATCAGGCCAGGCTGGAAGCCGGTGAAATCCAGATCACCGGGCCGATGTTCGGGACAAAGTTGATGTCGGCGCAGGGAATCGCCGGCACCAGGGAAAAGGCGATCCAGGATGCGGCCGGACTTGATGCCAGGGCCTGGGGGGCCGCCGGAAAGCTTGCCGAGGGGACGCGGCGCGAAATAGTCGTGGTGCCGGAAGCGATGTCGGTCGATGTCGTCGATGATCGCATCGTTTTCGATTTCGCCCTGCCAAAGGGAAGTTATGCTTCCGTCCTGATGCGCGAGTTTGTAAACGATACCCGCGGGATATGATTATAATCACGGCACCGGGCCGGATTCTGAGGGTCGAAATGTTGAAATTCCTGAAATTGATCCTGGCCGTAACGGCGGCTGCCGCCATCCCGGCCATGGCTTCGGCCGGGGAAGAACCGCCCGCATCGACGGATAGCGCGGCTGCCGTCACCCAGCCGGCGGCGGAACAGGCGACTGAAGCGGATTCGGAGCCGGCCGCAGACACGACGCAAGCCGACGGCGAAAAACCACCTGCTTCGCCCGGAGCGGCGGCCGGCGATGCCGCGGCCGGCGATGAAAGCGAACCGCCACGCGCATTCAATCTTTCGTGGACGAGCCAGGGCGCCGGGGTCGAACCTCCAGGCAAATACACGGCCGACATTTCCGCCGGATTCCCCGGACTGAACGTGATGTTCAGCCTGCCCGTTGTCAGGCACCTGGAAGTCGATCCGTTCTTCTCGATCAACTACTGGGACAAGGTGACTTCCAGTTCGCCCCTTGTCGCGACAAACATCGGCGCCCGCCTGAAGCTGAACGGATATGACAGGAACTCTCTTCAAATCGCCCTCGTGGCCGATCTGTCGTTCGGGGTCGGACTGCATCCGACAAACAGCTTCCTGATGAACCTTGTCTTTCCCCAGCTTCTTATAAGCGGGATGGTTTCCGAAAAGGTCCTGGTATTCGGTGGAATGAAGGTTCCCGTGACGCTGCGCGTTCATCCCGACTTCAAGCTGGGCCTTGCGTTCGCCGGACACGTGGGCGCCGAGTTCCTGGTTTCCGAAAAGCTGCACGTCTTCATCGCCGCCGAGGCGGGCCCCGAAATCTGCTGGACATTCCGTAAGGACCCCGGTACCGGCCAGGAAAAAACGGCTTCATCGATTGGGGCCTGGGTGGCAACCAGCGTCGGCATCGCCGTGACTTTCTGACGTCGGGATCGCCAGGTCGAATCGAGCTGCACACAATATCGCCGAAACGGATTCAGCCTGGATGACCGACCCTGCCTTTTCAGAATGGTATGGCCGTGGTGTGGCGGACTCCATCGATGACGGCCGGGACAATGGGACGTGCCAGGCCGATTCCAGAAGACCGCACTTCAGCGAGGGCCGGCCAGGCGGCCCGCGCCATCGCGCCGGACTTATCGTCACCCGCGGACACGGCGACAGCGACCTGACCGTTCAGGGCCCTGACGCGGAAGGTACGTGCAAGCACCATTCCCCCCTGGGAAATGTCCAGGCGTTCGACGGGCGCGCCCTTGACCAGGGTCGCCCCTTCGGGCAGGGATAACGCAAGAACCGGGGCCGAACGAAGGCCGGGTGTCACGGTTACCGTCGCCGTAAGGACGACTTCGTCGCCGACCTTCATTCCCGACACTTCGACTTGCAGCGGAGGCCTTAACGAACCGTCAAGCGATGCATCGCCGCCAAAGCGGGCGTCCCTGCCCATCGCCCACGTCATGGACGGATTGCGCGGCCACGCCGCCTTCGCCGATACGCCGCCGGCCTGGGCCGGCATGGTGACAGGAACCGCCGCGACGGCGGCCGAGGCCGGGCAGGACGGCTGGCCGTCATAAGGAAACTTCAGGAAGTCCTTTATTGTCGCGGTCACTGAAGTCTTCAGGCCGGGCTCGGCACAAAGAACCGAATCGACAAAATCGACAAAATCGACCCCGACCGCGCCACGGTTCATGTCAAGGAATCGATCCGTTACCATCGCCTTCAGGAACCTTCCGGTTCCAAGGGCGGTTCCGTCGGCGTCGTCGTCCGCGAACTCCAGCCCGTCCCACAGATCCCACAACATGGATGTCAGGTAATTCTCGTCCAGGTACTGGGTCATGCCTTCGGCCGCGACCGGCTGCTTGAAGCCCCCGACGGTACTCGTCCCTGACGCGTAGTCAATCCACCATCCGGCCTTCGCGCCCTTTCCGTAATCGACAATCAGCCACATCCGGCCGTTCGGGGCTCCGGCCAGTTGCGACTGGGTCGATACGCCGAAGAAGTTCGAGAACGCCTCGGCCCACGCAAACGGCGGTGAAATCAGTTCACCGACGTAATGGCTTCCGCCGGGCGAATCGTGCTTCGTGAAATTGTTCGTGATGTAATGACCGAACTCGTGAAGGATGACCGCCTCGCCCCATGGACCGGAAGTGCCGTCGCCGCCGCCCACGAAGATGGACTGGGGCATGTACGGCCCGTCCTGGATCTTCTGGGCAACCTTGCCGAAGGCCAGTCCGACGCTCCACGGCGCGTCCGGAGCCCAGAGAAGAGCCAGGCCTGGCAACCCGTACGTCGTCTTCGCCAGGTGTTCAAGGATCCGATCCATGCCAAGGACGGCCATCCTGAACACGTGGATCGCGCCGGAACCCTGTTCAACGGTTATCGTCTTCGTGCCGACGTCCATCCCGGTGACCGGCATGCTCCAGGACCACATCGGCGAAGAGAACGAGCCCGGCTCGACGACCGGCTCGGGACGAAGGACGGCCACCAGCATCAGCCCAGCCGGCATGTAGCCCGCCGTGACGACGAGCGTTTCACCACCTTTCAGGGCCTTTTCCAGTCCCACCCGGAAGGTGCCGTCTTCACCGACGGATGCCCGGCCAATCACCGCACCGGACGAATCGACCACGGCAACCGGGACGCGCGCCGCATCCCTGACGACCGTCTGCCCGAGATTGACGGCCGTGCCATCGTATTCGGGAAGAATTACCTGATACTTCAAGGAACCTGTCAGCACGCCGCCGGCCGGCACGACGCACTGCCCGGCGCTGCATATGCGATCCTGCACGCAGGCGCCGCAAAGCCCGCCGCAACCGTCAGGGCCGCACTGGGCTCCATCACACTCCGGCTGGCACGTCGCGCCGCATTCGCGTATCGCCAGACCTTCGGGATCCTCGCCGGATCCGCCGCAGTCGTATCCGCGAAAGGCCTCCATCTCAAACCAGCCGCACGAATTCTGCGGGGCCGGGTTGCGGCTGCAGTCGTTGCAGTAAATCCGGCCGCGATCGCACCAGACGACCCTGCCCTGGGCATCGCAGCATCCATAGGTGCTGATGTAACCGGGACACGTCCCGCCGCTTGGCTCCTGGAAGCCGCGGCAGACGTCCGGGTATTCGGCGCCCGGCTGCACGCACCGACCGGATTCGCACAGAAGCCCCTCACCGCAAATGCCGCAATAACCGCCACAGCCGTCCGAACCGCAGTCGCGGCCCTTGCAGTCGGGAATACACGTATCGCCGCATTCAAGGGGGAATATGCCTGCCGGATCGGCACCGCTGCCGCCGCAATCGTATCCGGCGAACTTTTCCACGACACGCCATCCGCACGACTGGCTGTCCTTCGGATTCAGGTTGCAGTCAAAGCAGTACAGCGAGTTGTCCTGGCACCAGACCACCCGGCCAAGGTCGTCGCAGCAACCGACCGCGCTGGTTCCGGTGCACGAAGTCCCCGACGGCTGGTCGAAGCCCCGGCATGCGTTGGGATATGATTCACCCTGCCCGTTATCGGCTTCACCGACGTCCTGACCCCCCTGATCCGGCCTGGCGTCGAGCCCTGCATCTTCGATCCCGGCATCTTCAGTGCCTTCATCGGATACCACGTCGAACCATTCCGAATCGTCCGCCCCAGGCGCATCGACCGCAACGCCGCCACCGGAACACCCGGTAACGAAGCACAGCGACGCGACAGCGAAAATTGCCGGAATTGCGAGATGAAACCTCATTGGAACCTCCGATGCGGGGACTTCAGTTACACGCCGATGCCGGCGCGGAATCGGTGCAGACGTTGTTCAACTTGTCGCAAAGGCCGCTGGCGCAGGCCAGGGACACGCCGGGAAAGTCGAAAGAATTCCTGGCCGGGTCGCACTGGGCGCCCAGGGTCAACCTGGTGGCGCACTTTTCGTCCGGGAACGGAAGACAGTACATGCCGTCCTCGCAGGAAGTCCATGTTTCACAGCTTCCCCCGGCGCCGACGTACGGCTTGCAGATGTTCAGGTTCCTGTCGCACCAGCCGTCGCGGCAGTATGAACCGGGTGAACACTGGGTTCCCGGGCCGGGAAGCTCGTGACACAAGCTTCCATCACAGAAGCTCTGCGCACAGACGTCTGTTTCCGGGTCGCAGTCGTCGCCGGGCTGCCTGATGTAATACGAGGCCACGCACCTGAATTCGTCGGCATCGTTCAGCCTGCAGGCAAAACCGGGCTGGCATCCGCCGAAATCACAGATCTGGCCGGCCCCGACCCTTGCCGTGCATTCACCCAGGCACGTCGTCGCATTCGGGAAACGACAGAAGTAACCGTCCGGACATTCCTCGTCGACGCCGCAGGCGCCACCTGGCCCGGCAGTCCCGACAAGCCCGCTGTTCATCGTTCTGGTCGCGTTGCAGTCCCCGTCCTTCAAAAGCCCCAGGTATGCGCATGCAACGGTCTTGTCCAGTCTCAGGGCGCCCTTGTCGATTCTGACCCGGTACTCCACTTCCATGGGTCGTATCTGGCCCTCGAGCATCCAGCGGGCATTCTTCGGATTCTGCCAGAAATTGATGCGGTCGCCGGGGCTGCACCTTGCATAAAAGCCGGCCAGCGCGTCAATGAGCATGTCGAAATAGTTGTCCAGGGTGACCCCGCATTCGGTGTCGGGAAGATCAAGGGATGGCAGATCCCTGTGAACCACCGTGTCGCCTGACCCACCGGGATCCTGCTGCCCCTGGTCGCGACCACCCTGGTCCGGAACGGCGGTGTCCACGCCGATCACATCGGACGGCACATCGACCGGAATGACGATATCGACCGGGAAACCATTGTCGAAATCGGACGGACTATTCCCGCAGCCAACGGCGAGGATGGCGGCAAGTGCCAGTGATTCAAGCAGCTTCATGTTGTCCTTCCTTGGTGCCGACGCACTCGATTGCCTCAAGCCCGATAATATGACATATACTGTCAAAATACAGCGGGTGACTTTGAAGTACCTCACCCACTTTTTCGTTTCAGTGAATCTTCGAAGGGGTCTTGAATGATTAAGAGCTTACTGACGGCGATGCTTGCAACCGCGACGTTCCTTTTCATTTCCGGGTGCGGCGGCTCGGTCCAGGAAACCGATGCATCCCTTGCCGACACCGAAGCGGACGCGATGACGGGGGACGACACGGGCGACGAGACCGACATGATGGATGTGCACGCCGACCAGGGGCACGGCGACTCGGCCCAGAACGACGCGGCTGACGGGGCGGATGCGGCGGACAACGGCAATGAAGTCTTCATGGGGCCGGTCCAGGCCGACTGCAGGCCGAACAGCCAGCCGTTCCCGACAAGACCGGAACCGATCGAGAAGGCCACGCTTCCCCTGCTTCATGTTGAAGGACGCGACATCGTCGATGACGAAGGGAACAAGGTGATGCTTCGCGGCATGAACTTTGGAAGCTGGCTGATGATGGAAAGCTGGCTTGCCGGAATCGGTGTCCTGGGCCAGGAAGAACTGCTGGGGATGATGCCGGACAAGGCCGTCGAATTCGGCGTGGCGGAACTTTTCGGTGAGGCGCAGGCCATCAACATCATCGACTGCAGTTTCCAGTTGAAGGCCGCATGGCTGTGCGTCCAGGAATGGCGACAGTACATGGAAGAAAACATGAAGCCGGGTCTTGAAGCCGGATCCGGGGCATTCTGGGCCTGGTTCGATTCGGAGCCATGGATTTTCGAGGAGCGCGCCCTGTGGAACTGGCTGACGAAGCGTTTCGGATACGACGGCATGAACGAACTCAGAACGACCTTCCAGGACAACTACATCACCGAGCGGGACTTCGAGCTTGTCGCGGAGATGGGTATGAACCTGGTCCGCGTTCCCGTCTGGTACCAGACACTCGAAACCGACATCGACGGTGAAAACGCTTTCGTCCTTGAAGGATGGCGCCGGCTGGATCAGGTCATCGAGTGGGCCCGGAAGTACCGTCTTTACATCATGCTTGATCTGCACGGAGCGCCGGGCGGCCAGAGCCCGTGGTGGCACCAGGGCCTTGAAAACGGCGGCCAGTTCTTCACCCGACAGGACTGCATCGACAAGACTGCCAGGTTGTGGCAGGCGATGGCGCGGTATTTCAAGGGCGAGCCCCACGTGGCGGTGCTCGACCTTCTTAACGAACCGGCCGGGGCACCCGACCATGAACGCTACCTGGCCGCCCACCAGGCAATCATTTCCGCAATCCGCCAGGAAAACACCGAACACATCATCATGCTTGAAGACGGCTTCCTGGCCATGTCAACACTGGCCGGGCCGGCTGAGTACGGCTGGGATAACGCAATGATGTCGTTTCACGACTATCCGGGCGGAAAGGATGCGGCAAACCATATCCGGATGATGGAAGAGGAGATCACGCAACTTGAGAAGGTCTGGGATCGCTTCGACTGTCCACTGTTTTACGGCGAATTCAACGTATATGGGCCAAACGCCTTCAACTCGACCGACGATCCGGCGGACAGGTGGCAACTTGACGCCATGGAAGGCGTCCTTGAAATGATGAACAGGCGCGGCGTCCACTGGGCCCCGTGGAGCTGGAAGTACTTCGACGCGCCTTCCCTGTGGGGAGTCCTGTACCCGACCGATGGCGCCGGAGAACGCCTTGACGTCAGGGACAACGACTTCGACACGATCAACCGGGCATTCGAAAAGCTGAACACCGAATTCTTCACGGTGGACGAAGATTACGCCGGCGTGCTTGAAAGAACCGCCGCGGCCCCGTACGCCCCGCTGGATCTGGCTGAAACGCCGAAATAACTGCAAAACCTCGCGTTTTCGCTGGAAAATGAGCGCGGAACTTGACCGGCCGGCAGGATCGGGGCAAGACTTTGTGGTCAGACCCAACTATTCAATCAATCAGGGGAATCCAGATGAAACGCGTACGCTATGTTTCGAGGTTTCGCGAGAACATGTCGCCAGCGGCAATCCAGGCCCTTGCCCGGGAGGCGTCCGAGTTCAATTCGGGACACCAGATCACCGGGGCGCTTCTTGCGACCGGCCAGATCTTCTTTCAGATGATCGAAGGTCCGCGCCAGGAGATCGACGCGCTGTGGTCGCGAATCAAGGCGGATCCAAGGCATGTCGATGTGGTCATCCTGTCTTCCGAGGAAGGCGGGCTGAGCCGTCTGTGCCCGGACTGGTCGATGAAGACTATCGATCTTTCAATTGATGCGTCCGAGGCTACCCTGCCGCTTCGCACCCTTATTCAGCTTATCTTTGATCAGCACAAGATCATCGACAGCGCTGTCGAGGCGCTTGAAAAGGCGACGTGGAACATGCTGCTGAAGGCCGAATTGAACGACATGGAACGAATCGCCGGCATGTGATCCGCCGTTATCCTCAATTCTCTGGTAAAAGATTCCGAAGACACCAGGATCGAACCGCCTCGAATTCCGTCGCGCGAAAGGCCGGCGGCAGGCTGTCGAGGAAAATTTTGCCGTAATTCCTGTTGGCGATTCGCGGATCGAGTATCGCGACCACGCCCCTGTCGGTGCGACGGCGCACCAGTCTGCCAAACCCCTGCCGAAGCCGGATCGCCGCCAGCGGAACCTGGTAATGGAAAAACGGTTCCTGCCCCGACAATCTCATCCTGTCCGAGCGGGCCACCAGAAGTGGTTCGTCGGGCGGTTCGAACGGAAGCCTGTCCATGATCACGCAACTCAAGGCCCCGCCTGCAATGTCGAGTCCCTCCCGAAATGCCGCGGTCGCCAGAAGTACGGCGTTCCCGGCCGAACGGAAGCGTTCGACCAGTTCACCACGCTGCATAGTCCCCTGGACCAGGATGGGATAACCGACCCGTTCGGGCAGTTCAACGGCGGCGCGATTCAGGGCAGCGCGTGAAGTGAAAAGCACCAGCGTACGTCCGCCGACCAGTTCGATCAGCCTCACCGTTTCATCAATGACCTGGCCGGGCCAGTTGTCATCGGTTGGAACCGGCATCCCGGACGGAATGTAAAGCACGACATTCGACGCATAGTCGTACGGCGACTGGAGCACGCACTCCGGCGCACCTTCGGGAATTCCCAGCCGGCTGCGGAAGAAAGCGGTCTGGCCGGCCACGCTCATCGTCGCGCTTGTCAGGACGATCGGCCGTCCCTTCTGGAACATCTTCTGGCGCAGAATCGTGGAAACATCGACCGGGTATGCGGCGAATGAGCCGCCATGGCCCTTTCTTTCGACGATCCTGACCATCGAACCGTCGTCGCGATCAAGTACCTGGCAAAGGGTCGCGCGAACCTGGGCGACGCGACCGGGAATTTCACTGGTTCTTTCCATTTCCCTGGCGATCGAGGTGGTTTCGATGCCGACCGCTTCGAGATCCTGGTCAAGCCCGTGCCATGCAGCCACGGCCTGCTTCGAAAGCTGCACGTCGTCCGGCCCGTCCGCCAGCCTGCACCGCTCGCGCCGCCCGGCCACCAGGTTCAGCAGTTTGACGAAACCATCATCCAGTCTGCGCGCGACGTTGACCACAACCCGGGCGGTCCGCGGATCGGCATGATTCGCGAGTGCAAGCGTATCCCGGGAAATCTCCGCGACACCTGCACGCGTCGCGACCAGGCCGAAAGCCACGGTTGCCACGTCTTCAAGCCCATGCGCCTCGTCGATTATCAGGTTGGCGTCCGAAGGAAGAAGGGGCCCGGCGCCCGAATCATCCTCGCTTCCGTCCGACATCGCCAGATCGGCCATCAGGAGATGGTGATTGGTGATTACCAGCTCGGCCTCCAGTGCGCGGGCCCGGGCCCTGAACAGGAAGCAGCGTGAATAAAACGGGCATACCCGGCCGGTGCACGTGTCGGCCTGGCAGACGACCGAACGCAGGATCGCATCGTCTTCGGCAACGCCGGAAAGCTGCCCGACATCGCCGGTCTTCGTCTCGTCGCACCACCTGCGAATAATTCCCAGAAGCCTGCGATCGTCGGGCTGGAAAAGATCCGGGCTGTCCATCGCCATGTCCAGACGGGCCAGGCACAGATAATTCGATCTGCCCTTCAGGACCGCGGCATCGACCGGCTCCCCGAGAATCCCGGAAAGAATCGCCAGATCCTTGTTGACAAGCTGTTCCATCAATGTGCGGGTCCCGGTCGCCACGACCGTCTGGCGCCCGGACGCAACGGCGGGAACCAGGTAAGCTAGCGTCTTTCCCACGCCGGTGCCGGCCTCGACGATTATCACGTCGTCGGTCATGATGGCCTTCTGGACCGCGGCCATCATCCTTTCCTGCTCGGCACGGTACTCGTATCCCGGCAGGGCTGACGCGGCCAGCCCATTCTTCCCGAACACCTGGGATGGCTTCAATTTCAGGAACATCGACGGCGCCGAAAAACATGGCCGCGCGCAAGATAGCACGGAAAAATTCGACGCGACATTTGCATTCCGGGGCCTTGCCGATTTATAGACAGAATTCGGACAACACATTCCGGGCCGTTTCGGCGCGGAATAATGGCGGTGCATCATGAACGCGTTCAGGGTTGGTTTTGGTCATGACAGGCATCCGTTTTCAAAACCGGGACACGGCCCGCTGGCGCTTGGCTGCGTGAACGTGGACTTCAACCGGCGGCTGCTCGGTCATTCGGACGGCGACGCGGTTGCGCACTGCATCGCGGACGCGCTGCTTTCGGCGGCCGGGTTGCCCGACCTCGGGACGACATTTCCCGAGACTTGCGACGCCACCACCGGAATTTCCGGCTGCGAGATCCTGAAATGGACCGGAAGGCTGGTTCGCGATGCTGGCTGGATCGTCGGCAACATTGATTGCGTGGTCGTCTGCGACAGTCCACGGCTTGGCCACCTGGTTCCGGCGATGTGCCAGGCCGCTGCCGGGGCACTCGGAATCGGCGCGGACCAGATTTCAATCAAGCCTCGCCATGCGGAAGGCCTGGGATTTGCGGGCCGCGGCCTGGGTATAGAATCCAGCGCCGTAGTCCTGATCCACCGTCCGTAGGCGCGGCCCCGGGATCCGGCCCATCAATCTTCACGGATTTCGCCGAAAACGCTTGAAGGTCACTGCCCGGCGCGCCTGACCATCAGGGAAGTCAGGATCTCGACGACCCTGGTTTCGGGACCCGCGACGCCGCGCTTCATGCGGATGTCCATTTCCATCGCGTTCTTCAGGAACGTCTTCAGTTCGGCGCGGGAATAGCGCCTGGTTGCATCGACCACCCTTTCGTACATGAAGGGCCAGGTGATTCCCAGCCTTTCCATCGCCTCGGTCTGCCCGACCCTGTCGGCAAGAAGATCCGAAGCAACCAGTATCGTCCTGGCCCTTCGCAGGACCGTGTTGAAAAGTCCGATGACACGCGATCTGGGATCCTTGGAATCCTGCAGTTCCCGGATGGCGACCTTGACCGCCCTTGCCAGATCCCGCTTTTCGATTGCTTCGTCCAGATCCCACGGGGCATGTTTGCGCGTACGCCGCACCAGGCCGGCAAGATCGGGGACGCCGACATTGACCGTTCCGGCCCCCGGTACCACAAGACCGGCAAGGCTCTTCAAGGCGCTGTCGATTGCCCCGAGATCGGTGCCGACCATGTCAATCAGCGCGTCGGCGGCCGCCGCATCAAGCAGCAACCCCATCTGCCGGGCGCCGGAAATCGCGACCGCGCGGGCCTGGGCATCCTTCAGATCCTTGAAATCCAGAACCCGGCCGTGTTCCTTGACCAGCTTCGCCAGCGGCGACGCGGAAGTCTTTCGGTCGGCACAGAACAGGAACACGGCATGATCGGGCGGATTTTCCAGGAATGGACGCGTTTCCTTCGGCACCTTCGCGCCGCCGGCGCACCCGGTCATCACGACGATGGTCTTTTCGTCGAACATCGGGAACGAGCCGGCAATCCCGGCAAGCTGTTCCCACGCATCGGACTTGGCGCCCGAAGCGTCCAGCCGGACCACCTTGGTTTCAGTCCCGGCGGCTGAATAGTGGCCGCCAAAGACCTGGACAAGGGCGTCCATCACGCCGTCATCGCCACCCGCGACATAGACCATGGGAATCGCTTTTCCCGATTCAAGCTCGACGCGAATCTGTTCGATTTCCTGGATCTTCAACTGAACAGGCCCCTTCTGCGCGACACGAAGGCAAAGATAGCGCCCGCGACCATCAACAGCAAGCCGAAAGGTGGAACGGCCCTCGGCCCGGAACTGCAGCCGCCGGAAGGTTCACCCGGCACGCTGTCGCCCACGCCAGAATCGGCCAGAACCTGGCCGTTGTCATTCAATCCCGTATCGACCGCTGGGGCAGCGTCGGCGACCAGGCCGTCCGCGCCGGCATCGGCCGGCAGGTCGGAAACAACAAGATCAAAGCCGCCCACATCGACTGCCGGGACATCCTTCGGGCCGGTCGCGTCGGAGACCCCATCCGCGGATGCATCCAACGGTTCCACGACGTCGCCGGACACTTCCTCGGAAACGGCCTCGTCCGATGCGGCCAGCTCCGCCGGAACATCCGCGGTGCCGCCCTGGTCGGTTTCGGGCTCGGGGAAATCCGGTATCTCGTCGCCTTCACAATATACGCCTGGCAGCCATGTGGTCGGGTCATATTGAAGCACCCAATATGACTCTTCCTGGCTGTGCGGGCCGGCAAACGGATCAATCCAGGCCGTCTCGTCGCCCACCCCGGTCGGCATCCTGACCTCGAAGTGAAGATGGGGGGCCGACGAATATCCGGAACTGCCCACAAGGCCCAGCACGTCGCCGCACTTAACCTGCTGATCGACTTCAACCTGGATCGAGTCCTTCTTGAAGTGCCAATACCAGGTTTCCATGCCGTCTGAATGACGTAGTTTCACATAGTTGCCACGCATCGGGTATCCGTCGCAGGTCACGTCCTGGGTCACGATGTCGGCATGACAGCGGTCGTAATTGCCGTCCTCGGTCGCGATGACGGTTCCGTCGGCTGCCGCCACAACCTGCGCGCTTCCGGAATCCATCATCGAAAAGCCGTCAATCAGCATGAAGTCGGTTCCGTCGTGCGCGTCGTAACAGAAAGGAAAATTCTCGGTGCATTCCACGTACCGGTTGATCCATGTGCCGGCGCACCACGGCAGGCAGGCCCAGGTCATCACGCCATCGGCCGGGTCATGATCCGCATAGACCACGTAGTCGAACTGGATTCTTTCAACATCGATAATCGGAAAACGAAACTTGACCGCCCACGCCGGCCCGGCGGCGACAAGCACCAGAAACGCCGCGAAAACGGCCACCTGAATTCGATTCATGACTGCCCCCCTGCCGACCGGCGGCAAATGTTTCAGCAGGCCGGATTATACGATGTCCGGCGGGAAAAACGCTTATTTCATCGATAACTTCACATGCGACCTTGACTAGACCGGGGTTCGGTAAACATTATTACTGCCAGCTTGACCTGCCTCTTTTATCGGGGGATTCAAAAAGTGACATTTTCGGACATGCTTCAGGAGTTTTTCATCGCACTCGGGGTCGAGTGGGTTCTTTACCTGCTGATCCTGCTTTCGGTTCTCTCGCTGGCCGTCATTTTCGAGCGATGGCTGTTTTACTTCAGGCGACGGGTGCAGCCCGACGTGGCAAGGCGCCTTGTGTGCGGCAGCACCGATGGAATGCCGGCAGACTGCATGGAAGTCATCGTCGCGAAGACGATCCTTGACGGCGGCCGCAACTTCATCGACCGGGAAGACGCGGAAAGCGCCCTTGAAACCGAGGTTCGCAAGCAGAAGGCGCGGTACGAGAAGGGGCTTACCTTCCTGGCAACGCTTGGCAACAACGCCCCGTTCATCGGGCTTCTTGGAACCGTTCTGGGAATCATGGCCGCGTTCTTCGTCCTTGCCGACGTCGGCGAGACGGCCGAAAAGAACGAGCTGCTGATGACGGCCATTTCCGAAGCGCTTGTCGCGACGGCCATGGGCCTGATCGTCGCGATCCCGGCAGTCATGTTCTACAACATATTCAGGCGCAAGGTTTCCGCGTCGGTCGAACAGACCAAGGAAATCGTTACCGGCCTGATCCACAGGAAGTTTGGAGGCGGAGAGGATGGCTGGTGCGACACAAAATGACGACGAGGAGATGATCTCCGCGATAAACGTCACGCCCCTGGTCGATATCTTCCTGGTCCTGCTGATCATCTTCATGGTGACGGCGAACCTGTTCATCCAGCAGGAAAAGAAGATGCGCGAGATTCAGCTTACGCTGCCGACAGCGGCGAGCGGGCTTGTCCCGGACAATCCGCAGGTTCCCCTGAACGTCATACTGGACAGGCAGGAAAAGCTGTATCTGGACGGCACTGAAACGACCCTGGAAAAGATCGGGACGGAAATCGACAGGCGACGCGAGTCCGGCGGTGATCCCCAGGCGGTCGTGTCAGCTGACAAGGACTTGAGCTGGGGACGTATTACGCGGGTCATCGATTACCTGAAACTGAAAGGCATCGGCAACCTTGCCGTCAACGTCGAGGAACAGACGATCGATCCGTCGGCCACGGGTGCCGGGGGCGCGCCCGCGCCTGGTGCGGCTGGCGCGGATGGCACCGCGGGTGCCGCCGGAACGGGCGCGACGGGCGGGTGACACTGGTTTGCGGCATGTCCTTCGGGGGACTTCAGACGTGGGCGGCGGTTCAAAATCACGCGAAATGCCAAGGTCGCTGATCCTGGGTGTCAGCGTGGGCCTGTCCGTGCTGATGCACGTGGGGGCATATCTGGCCGCCCCTGACGAACGGCCCGCCCCGCCGCCGCGGCCGAAGAAGGTTGCGGTGCGTCCAGTGCCAATCCAGGTCAGGCAGGATCTGATCAGGAAGCTTGAGGAGCCCTCGCCGGAACCGAAACCGATCGAGAAGACCCCCGAGCCCCCCAAGCCAATCCCAAAGAAGGCCGAGCCCCCGAAACCGAAACAGGAAACACCGAAGCCGCCGCCGAAGCAGGAGCCGAAGCCGAAGCCGCCAAAACCGGTCGAACCGCCCAGGGAAGTCCCGCCGCCGCCCGCCCCGCCGGCGGAACCGGCCAAGCCGAAGCCTTTCGTGCTGAAGAATGTGGCCCTGAAGGGCAGCGTCGCGGTTCAGACCGGGGATGACAGCAACCTGTTCGGCGACCCGACCGTCAGTGCCAAAGGTTTCGTAAAGGGCGTCGATGCGCCTTCGGTTCCCGGGAACGACGGCACCGGCGGTGAAGGGGGGACTGGCGGCCAGGGCGGGCCGGCAAAGGAGAAGGTCGTCATCACCCAGCCCAAGGCGCTTAACGACGTCAAGGGGCAGTACCCCCAGGCATTCAGGGATCTGCGACGGGTGGTCCGCGTGGAACTGATGCTGACTATCGGCTCGGATGGCGCGGTCAAGTCGGTGAAAGTGCGAAAAGGTGCCGAGCAGGAATTCAACGACGCGGCGATTCGCGCGGTCAACCAGTTGAAGTTCGAGCCGGCGACCAGGAACGGCGTCCCGATTGCATTCAACCTGAAGTGGACGGTCGTCTTCATTCCGGAGGGGACATGATAACCAGGCTGGCTGAAAGGACAAGGACGGCCGTGGCTTTGACCGGGGCTTTCGCGGTCGTGGTGGCCGCGGGATGCATGCCGGATTACAACCCGTCCAACTTCATCGAGAAGTACCGGGTAATCGGGGTCATGGCCGAGCCGCCCGCGGTCGAGTTCACGCCGGAATACCAGGGGACCGTGAGACTTGAGCTGGTCGAGGCGTTCCCATTGCCGCCAACCGGCGATCTGGTCGGGCCGGAAATTGAAGGCATCGAATGGTCCGTCTGCCTGATTTCGGCCGGTGCCGCGGCAAATTTCGCGTGCACGCTGCCTGAAATCCCGGTTACCGACGTTTCAGACTCGGGCCGGATCGCGACATTCGACGGCGCGCTGATTGCCCTTGGCCTGGAATTCGTCCGGGATCAGGTGGAAGTCCTGATGGACGGAATACGGCAGGCGGTCGCCTTCACGGACCAGTGCAACAAGGATCTTATTGTCGAATACGATGATTGCCTGAAGGACGGGGATCTTGAAACCTGCAACGGGAACGCATTCGAAGGTTTCAGAAAATGCGTCTTCCAGAACGGCCTGAATCCAGTCTTCAAGGTTCGCGTAACGGTCAGGGATATGCTGCTGGACGACTCGGACCTGCCGGTATTTGACGACGACGGCAAGCCGGTGATGCGCCAGCGGGTGCTGGAAACATTCAAGACGGTAACCTTCGGCGGATTGAAGGAAGGACAGAAGCCGAACAGGAACCCGCAGTTTTCCGTCCGGCTGGGCGCCAAGCCCGTCGATGACCTTTTCGACATGATGCACCCGGAAGGTCTTGTGGCGACGACGCTTGGAAATCATGAACAGCCGGAAATCCTGGCGTGTCCGGGACAGGAAATTGTCTTCCAGGCAACGGTTCCCCCGGATTCGATTGATCGCGTTACCGGGGATGACGGTGTCGAGACCGACGAATACTGGGTCATTTCCTGGTATGCCAACAACGGAAGGTTCAAGAAGATTCGAATCGGGTCGGTCACCGCGGAAGGTGTCGATCTGGATCTGACCAACACATTGAAATTCAAGGAGGAAGAGCCGGTGCGGCGCACTCAGGTCACCCTGGTGATGCGCGACGAGCTCTTCGGCCTGAACTTTTTGAGGTTCTTTGTAGAGGCCCAGACCCGGGACAAATGCCCCGCGCCGGGAACCCTCGACAGCCTGAAGAAGGGGGACAAGCCATGAAAAGACTTGCCCTTGCATCGTTCGGCGCGCTTGTTCTGGCGCTTGCCCCAATGTCGGCCATATCGATGACGACTGCCGACGCCCCGACCGTGGAAGGCGCGGTGGGCGGGGATCCCGTTGACGAAGGTCCGGCAGTTGAAGGCCCGGCCGACGAGGGCCCGATCGAGGAAGGTCCCGTCCAGGAAGGTCCCGTCCAGGAAGGTCCGGCGGACAAGGATGACGGCGAGGGGCCGGTTCAGGAAGGTTCGGCGGACGACGGTTCGGACGACGAAGGACCGGTTGATGAGGGCCCTGTCGAGGAAGGCGCTCAGGGCCCGGCCGCGGACGCAGGCGACGTCCTTCAGGAAGTCACCCCGCCAGAACTGCTGGAGTTCGTGCAGGCCGTGCTTCCGCCGGAGCTGGACATCCCCGACGGCCAGTACGTTGTCGTCCTTACATTGACGATCGACGAAAACGGGGCGGTCACCGAAGTGTCGGCGGCCGATCCGCCACGTCCCGAGCTTGTCGCGCCGGCGATTGAAGCCGCAAGGAAGTTCCGTTTCAAGCCGGCCACGTATCAGGACAAGGCGGTTCTTGTCCAGGTGCAGTACGAATACCAGTTTGAAGTCAGGCAGAAGATCCGCGAAGTCGTAAGGGTGTTCCTGACGCTGGAACGCGGCACCAGGGATCCGATTTCCGAAGTGTCCGGATTCATCGAGGAAACCGGCGCAACATTCACATCCATCGACGGCCGGATGGAGATTTCAAACCTTCAGCCAGGCAGGTACACCCTTTACATCCCGGCGGGCGAGTTCGACGAAATCCGCCAGGAATTCAAGGTGGGCGCGGACGACAGGGCAAAACCGCCGGAGTCGCCCATTTACCTGAAGCGCGCTTACGGGGCGGTTTCCAACCAGACGATCATCAGGGCACCGCGCGAGGCCAGGTTCGCGGCCAAGCAATCGCTTTCGGCCGGGGAACTGGTGTCCTTCCCGGGATCCGCCGGCGACGTCCTGAAAGTGGTTGAAAACCTTCCCGGGATCGCCCGGTCCAGTTTCGGCGTCGGGCAGCTTGTCGTTTACGGCAGCCCGCCAAACGACACCAAGGTCTTCATCAACCAGATGCCCTTCGTGCTCCTGTACCACTTCGCGGGCCTTTATTCGGTGATCAATTCGGACTTCATCGAGGCGATCGACTTCGTCCCGGCCGGATTCGACGCATCCTACGGCGGCGCGGTGGGCGGCATCGTCAACGTAAAACTGAAGGACGAGCCCCTGAAGGCGTGGCACGGCTCGATCGACGTCAACCTGCTTCACGCGGGGATCATCGTCGGCGGCCCCTATAAGAAGGACAGCGGCGACATCCAGATCGCGTTCAGGCGAAGCTATTACGACGCGATCCTGAAAAGCATCAATGCATTCGGCGACGGCCGCATCCTTACGTCCGCCCCGGCGTACTACGATTACCAGGTAAGGCTCCAGCACCGGTTCTCCGGCGGACACAAGCTGACGTTCTTCATCAACGGTTCCGACGATCGCGGAGAACTGATCAACGAAGAAAACGACGTGAACCCGACCTTTGTCGGCAGCGTTTCCGGAGCCCTGTGGGGACATGCGCTGCAGGCCACATGGAACTGGGAACCAAGGGCCGGGCTTTCGAACGAGCTGAAGGTCCAGGGCCTGATTACCCAGGCCGGCTTCGACGTGTTCGGCCAGGTCAAGATGAAGGTGCGCGACCATCCGGTCACGATCAAGGAAACCCTTACGGTACAGGCCCACAGCAAAGTGGTCGTGCGCGCCGGACTGAACTTCGACGTCGATCCGTACAGTTTCCTGCTGAAGGGGCCGCAAATGGGGCTGGACGGCGAAAACATGACGCCGTACGAGTCGTCGGAAGTCCTGGAACTTTCCGGTGACGGAGTGATGGCGACGATTTCGCCGTGGGTTTCGGTCGAATACAAGCCGGTTGAACGGCTGACGCTGGTGCCTTCGATTCGTGCCGACTTGAACGTCGGGACGTGGAAGGCGTGGTCAATCGACCCGCGACTTTCCATGACGGTCGATGCGATCAAGGACAAACTCAGCTTCCGCGCCGCGGGCGGTCTTTACAGCCAGCCGCCGCAGTCGTTCACGCTGATCGAGGGATACGGCAACCCGGACATCGATCCGGAAAACGGGACGCACGCGCTTGTCGGTTTCCAGTACAACCCTATCGACCGCCTGACCCTGGATTTCAACGGATTCTTCAAGTACTTCTGGAACCGCGCACAGGTGTCGGACGATGCAACCGTCCGTTACGACAACGGCGGAATCGGGCGGGCCTGGGGTTTCGACGTGCTGCTTCGTATGAACCCGAGCGAACGCATCCCGCTGACCGGCTGGATTGCATATACGTTCGTCAAGTCGGAACTTTATGACTTCGGCCTGGCGAGGTGGCGGCCGTCGGACTTCCAGCAGAACCACAACCTGAACATCGCCATCAGCTACAAGCTGCCGCGCAACTGGACGATCGGCGGTCGCTTCAGGCTGACGTCCGGGTATCCATACACGAAGTACGAAAGTTACCAGTACGATGCCGACAACGACACGTATGTCGGCGTCCGCGCCCCGGGGATCAACGCACAGGAACTGCCCCTGTTCCACCAGCTTGACATCCGCGTCGATAAGGAATGGGTGTTCAAGGCGTGGCGTCTTGGACTGTACCTGGAAGTCCAGAACGTCTATTTCCACAAGAACCCCGAAGGCGTGATCTACAACTACGATTACTCGAAGATGGCCTATCTGACCGGTCTTCCGATACTTCCCGTGCTGGGCATCAAGGGTTCGTTCTGAAGGCCGGGCTGCCGGGGTATCGGTGGTGGCCGGACTGGCCGGACTGGCCGGACTGGCCGGGGTGTCCAGCTTGTTCTGTATGGCCGGGGTATCCTGACGACGGCCCCCGCTTTCAGGCGGCCTGTCCGACCACGAAAGGCGGAAGCGGCAATCCCATGCAATAGGCAACGGCGCGAATCAGTTCGGATTCCTGAACGGTCACATGGCCGTCGTGCAGCACGCAGTCGGAAACGGCAAGAAATACCTGCCGTCTTATCTTCATCGGGGCCATCGAGAACCTCTGGAATGCCTGGTCAAGCTGGTCGATGCCGGGCTTCTGCAACGGCCCGACCCCGGCGGGGACACGGCCCATGAAGAGCGTTGAAACGGCGGCTTCAAACGACCGGCGGGCGTCGTCTTCGACACTGGAACCGGCCCTGGCAACAGCCGAAAGAAGAACGACCGCATCACCGATGAATTCCCTGGGGGAAACGGCGCGATAACCGCGGCTTGCGGCGTCGAACGCCTGGAACAGCCTGAATTCGACGACCTTCTGAAGGCAGAACTCGAACAGGGTGACGTTTTCGTCCGCGCGCACAAGTTCGATAAGCGTCCGTGAAAAGGCCGCGTACTGCGGACGCGACAGGCGGCGAAGCGCCGGCAGCGCAAGATCCACCAGAGGAAGGCGGAAAGCGGGATCAATCGAGGCCACGTCCTTCGCGACAAGCCCCGTTTCCCGGGCAAGGGCCGGCGAGAATTCACGGGCGACGGACTCAAGCTGACGCGAACGGACATCGGGATCCGAATCGAGAAGAAGCGCCGCGATGGTCGCGCAAGCACTCATCGGCTCTGAAACGCCCTGTCGCAGACGATCCGGGATGGCGGCCAGAAGTGCCGCGCCGGCGTCGATATGTTCCTGTGTCAGGACTCCCATTCCGGCAACCGATTCCGCCGACGTCGGCAAGGTTGGCGAACCGGAAGAAACGGCGCGGGCGGACGCACCTGCCGAACCGAAGGCGGCGGCTCCAACCATTCCCGCCACGCCGGCCTGTCCGGCCGCGGCTTCCGGCGCCTGCAAGTCCGGCAGCACGCTCCTTTTCGAATAGTCTCCATCAAAGGACGGATCAAGACGCTTAATCCTTTCATCGATTGGGGGATGTGTCGCCAGGACCGAGCCGAGCATGGAGACCACGTCCGACGGGCCGAAGAACATGTGACGCACTTCCCTGGACGCAGGCGAATGGATGGTGCTGTGGATTTCGTACCCGCCGATCTTCTTCAACGCATTCGCGATGCCGGACGGATTCCTGGTGAACTGGACCGCGCTGGAATCCGCAAGGAACTCGCGCTGGCGCGACACGGCGCTCTGGATCAGCCTGGCGACGAAGGCGCCGCCGTAACCGATTATCAGCAGGGCAATCGCAGCCAGCAGGATCGCGGCGTATCCGTTGTTCTTGCCACGCGACGAAGGACGCATGTGAAGCGCCCAGTATCCGATCGTCGCAAGCACCATGATCCCGGAGATGAAACCGATCAGGCGGATGTTCAGGCGCATGTCGCCGTTCAGGATGTGGCTGAACTCGTGGGCGATGACGCCCTGAAGCTCGTCGCGGTTCAACTGCTCCAGGCAACCGGCCGTGACGGCGACCGCGGCGTCGGACGGACTCCAGCCGGCGGCAAACGCATTAATCCCGCGTTCCTTCTTCATCACATAGACCGCCGGCACCGGGACGCCGGCGGCGATCGAGATTTCCTCGACCACGTTAAGAAGGCGTCGTTCAAGAGAATCGGTGCTGTCCGGCTGGACAAGCGTTCCGCCAAGCGCTTCGGCAACATAAGATCCGCCCTGCCTCAAGGCCAGGATCTTCATCAGGGTGGCGACGCCGATCGCCGCGCCGACAATTATCGCGACCGTGTAAAAGACCTCGAAATTGAACCATTCGAACGGGATGGTCTCGGGCCCGACCTCACTCATCTTCCCGGAGGCGAAGTACATGACGCCCATGATGGCCAGATACACCGCGACGACAATGAACACGACGGCAAGCGAAAACAGAACAACCAACTGGAAGCTCTTCTTGCGGGCCTTGTCCTGATGGGCAAAAAAGTCCATTGATTTCACCTGTTGTCAACAGCGGGGATCAGTTGAAGCTGACCTTCGGGGCCTTGCGTTCCTCGGCGGATTCGGTCGATTCCAGCAGCTCGGCCGGACCGAAATTGAACATGCCGGCGATGATGTTGGCCGGGAACTTCTCGCGGCCGGTGTTATAGACCGTCACCGAGTCGTTGTATGCCTGCCTGGCGAAAGCAATCTTGTTTTCGGTGGAAGTCAGTTCTTCCTGCAGCGACATCATATTCTGGTTCGCCTTCAGGTCGGGATAGGCCTCGGCAACGACCATCAGCCGGCTCAGGGCGCCGGTCAGCGCGCCTTCCGCGCCACCCAGGGCCTTCATCGCCGCGGGATCGCCCGGGTTTGCGGCGGCGGTCTTTCCGGCCGCCATTGCCACGTTACGCGCGGCGATAACGGCTTCAAGCGTCTGCCGTTCATGCGACATGTATCCCTTGACCGCCTCGACCAGGTTCGGGATCAGGTCATACCGACGCTTAAGCTGGACGTCGATCTGGGAAAACGCGTTCTTGTAACGGTTCCGAAGCGTGACCAGCCCGTTGTACATGCCGGCGACGATGATGACGAACAGGACGACAGCACCCAGGACAACCAGTACCGGAATCCAAGCGCCCATGTGATTTCTCCTTCAATGCAAGCGGACGGGGTCAGCCGCCCGGAAAAATGCGTCAACATAATCGGGCTTGAAACTGTGTTTGTCAACGAATGCCGGCGCGTCGCGAAACCGCGGATCCGGGCTTGGCCTCGGCAGGTTCCCGTCAATCGCAGATTACACCGTAGTAACGAAGTCCCCAGTAAGGCAGCAGCCAGAAGTTCGGGGCGCGTCGCTGGGTGGCCGAACCCCCGCCGACCTTCCGGTACGGATTTGAATCCCAGCGCATGGTATGGATTTCGTCATACGGAAAGACTGTGTCGAACTGGGGCTTCTGGAAACGATCCTTGCCCATGCTGCCCGCATCGACCCGGTGGCTGTTATCGTACGGGTAATCGCGCTGGTCTTCGGGGAAATCGAGCAGGGTCGAGACTCCGCCGTCGATCCCCTCGATATCGGCAAGCGCGGCGGCCATGGTCAGCGTCTTCAAAGGATTGCGCTCGCCGACTTCGTATTGCCAGGCGTCCAGCATCGACTTGATCCAGATGGCCCGGCGGTCCGGCCGCTGCTCGTACCGAATCAGCGTCAGAAGGGCCAGGTCGGACAGTTCGTGGTCGCAGTAATTGGCAATCTGCGGATTCGTCCAGGTCATCACGAATTCGTTGAAAGTCGCCAGTTCGTCATAGCGGTGCTCGGAAATCAGCGATTCGTACGCGTCATAAAAGCGCCTGTCGCCCGAAACGTGCCAGGCGGCAAGCAACCCGCCAAGTATTTCCGTCGAATCAAGGAAGGCTCCGCCACCCCACGCGCCGATACAGGTTTCCATGTCGTACGTGAGCGTGCACGCCTCCAGCCCGTCAACGGCGACGGCAAGGTATTCCGGGCCGTACTTGCCGTGCTCGGTCGGCTCGCCGTCAAGATCAAGCAACCTGTAACCGTGCGTCACGATGTAGGAAACCAGGTCGGTAAGATGGCTGGCCACCCATGCGCGTTCGGTATCGTCCTTCGCGCAAAGGTCGTGGTAAATTGAAAAACCGTAAAAATGCCCGGTCATTTCGTCGGAAGACGTGTCGTCCTTCCAGTAGTACTGGTGGCCGTCCATGTAATCGACCAGGTGCCAGTTCGAAAGCGCCGCCTTTTCCGTGAACAGAGCTCCTTCGTCATCACGGACGAACGACCTGGTCACGAAACCGCGCCCCAGGCCGGCATCGATGAAATCCTGGGCCGGAACGTCGATGAGCATGCACATGTTGGTGATTGCCTTGCGGGCAGCCTCGTAATATCGCTCGTCACCGGTCACGCGGTACGCATAGCAGAAGGCGCCGACGGCTTCCTGGGTCCACTGCCCGTCGTTGTCGTTGTCCCGCAGTTGCAGCCTGACGTCCGATGTCGCGCTCTCGAAGCCGGCCTCGGCCGTGACGAATCCGTCCAGGCGCCAGAACCAGCGATCCAGGTTGCCCATCATCTCGGCCGCCTTGTCGGCAAGCACCAACTGCTGCGGACGGATGCGCGAAATACCGGCCGCGGTCGAAACCCACAATGTTTCACCGTCCGGCCCGAACGCGACGGAATTGACCGTGTCCGACGGAAGCCACCTGGCCGAATTGAAATGATCGACGACCGCCTGATTTACACCGCCGACGTCAATCCGGTTGACCGCAAGCGCATCGCCCCGTCCCGGCAGCAGATCCAGCAGGGTGCATCCAACCTCGTGGGCGATCGCGACACGCCGACCGTCGGCGGAAACGGCCGCCTGGTGCATGCCGCCGGCCGGCAGTCCGCCAATGCCCGGTTCAACAAGAGTGGATTGCCAGCTTGCGGCATCGATCACGGCGAGTCCGGTGGCGGTGACGGCCACGACAATGCCGTTGCCGGCCGCCACATCGACGATTGCGTCGTCGCCCGGTTCCCACCGCAATTCAAGCATGTCGCCGCCGGGGCCCGAAAACACGCCTCCCGTGGCACCGACGACGACATCGCCGTCAAGGCACGCCAGGGACACCACTTCGCCGGCGCCTTCTTCAAGAACGACTTCAAACGGCGCTTCCTGGATCAGATAGAGCCGCCCTGCCGCGACCGCCCAGATTTCGCCATCGCACTGAAGGATTCGGGCGTACTCCATCGGGGTGGATGACACAACAGAGTGCACGCGGGCCGAATCGAACGACTCGATTCCAGCGCCGGTCGCCACCAGAAGGACATCGCCGCTGGCCTGAATCGCCATCGCGGGGGCTCCGGCAAGCTCGGCGGTCACGTCCGAAAATCCCGCGGCCGCCGGATCGGCCAGATCCGCGACAAGAAGGCGACCGTCGGAAACCAGCCAGACCCGCCCCGAGACGACCACGGCCGTTTCCACATCGACATCGCCAAGCCCGGCCGTGCCGGCGCCAAGACGCAGGACGCGATCAACCTTCCAGGGACCGTCGGCGACGCACCCCTGCCGATTGCGGATCTCCCACACGAAGGCGGCATCCGGCTCGGGCAATTCCATCGGCGCATCAAGAGGCGTATCGCCCGCATCAACCACATCAACCGGTTCGATCGAATCGTTCCCGGCGACGTCCTGCCCGTAATCCGCACCGTCGGCGTCATCGGCCGTTTCGTCGGTCGGAACGTCCGTGCCGCTGTGATCCGGCTCGATATCCTGGGGGACGTCCGGAATGAACGATTCATCTCCAGACAGATCGGATCGGCCCCCGCCGTCGCCGCAGCCTGCAAAGGCAATAAGAGTCACGACCAGAACCGACAGTGGAAATTTCTTCATCATGAAAACCTCGCTGAGGCATCAATAGTACCGCAACAAGATTCGATTTCCACGGAAAAGCCGGCCGCCGGGACGCGCCGCGGGGCGGCCATGAGGGTTGATAATTCGGCTCCAAAGTGTTAATCGGCAAAACCGAAACAGAACCGCTTTCTGGTTCCATCCAGATCGGCAAACAGAGGTCACGAAAATGGCACACAAGGATTTCCTTCTTTTCGCGGGGAATTCGCATCTTGGGTTTGCACGGGCGATTGCCAGGCAACTGGGCGTCGTGCTGCACGAACCGGACGAATCGGATCGACGCGGCCCGACCATCAAGTGGTTTTCGAACGGCAACGTCCTGGTCGATCCGAAGATCAACGTCCGCGGAAAGCACTGCTTCGTGATCCAGACGCAGGCGCCCGGCCGGGCTTTGATCGGAAAGGATTCGAACGGGAACGACGTGTTTGGCGTCAACCTGACGGTCAGCGACATGATCATCGAGCTGTACTGGATGGTTCACGCGCTGACATGCGCCGGTGCCCGCGTCACGGTGGTGACGCCGTACCTGCCTTACATCCGCAGCGACAAGCAGGATCATCCCCGGGCAAGCATCGGGGCCAGGACGTTCGCGGATCTGCTGACAAGCGTCGGCGCCCGCGGCATCGTCATCATGGAACCGCATTTCCAGCAGATTCACGGGTTCTTCGACCAGAAGGCCATCAAGGTCGATACGCTGAACATGAAACCGATCTTCGCGTACGAAATCCTTGCGAATTCGGAACGCGACAAAACGGTCTTCGTCGCGCCCGACATCGGCGAGGCGAAGCACCTGGGCCCGTTCGTGAACATGCTGAAGATGGATATCGCCATCATCAACAAGGAACGCACGTCCGACAATGAATCGGCAAGGGCCCAGCACATGGTCGGCAACGTCGAGGATCGCGACTGCTGGCTGATCGACGATGAAACGATGTCCGGCGGCACGCTTGTCGAGGCGGCCGATTTCTGTGTCACGAAGGGCGCCCGATCGCTGCGCGCGGCCATCTGTCACCCCGTCCTGACTTCGATGGACGGTCTGAAAAGAATCGAGGCGCATCCCCTGATCAAGGAACTCCTGGTCACTGACACGATTCCTGTTCCGCCGGAAAAGCGTATAAGCAAGCTGCGCGTCAGGTCGGTCGCGCCGGAATTCGCCCGGGCAATCGAAATCCTTGCCGCCCTGCCGGGCGAGGACAACTCGCTGGACGCTTTCAAGGAAAGCCTGTACAGCCCGATCAACGACCTTCTGAAGCGCCGCTAGGCCGACTGGTCGGCCTGACTGGTCACCGACATTCCCCTTTTTGGAACATCGAAGATGAACATCCATGCCACATTCACAATCGTTGTCGCGGCAATCGCCGTTTTCAGCCTCGCGGGGTGTTCCGGCGGCCCGGTTCAATCCGATGCGACGCGGGACGACGGGTTGGACATCGTTGCCGACGCGCATTCCGACGACGGTGCGGACGGCGCGGGCGACATTGACGCCAGGCTTGAAGGGGACGACTTCGCCGAAACAGCCGATGACCTGCCTGACGATTCGAGCGACGACGGCTTTGATGATGACCCCCTGGATTCTGGCGAAGTCCCGGGCGACGCTGCCGACGACGACGCCGTCGATGCCGTGACGCCGCCGCTGTGGGAAGACATCGCGCCCACCGGGCCAAACACGGTGCGCGCGACGATCGGGGTCTCGACACACATGCACCAGGGACCGGGGGACAACGCGGAACGCAATTTCGAATTCGAGAAGTATGTCGAGCTTGGCGGCGCGACCATTCGCGAGGACTTCCACTGGGACGGGATCGAACCTGCCGACGACCAGTGGAACATGGATCACGTGAAAGGCCAGATGGACATGGCAATTTCGCGCGGAATCGAAGTGATCCCGATGTTCGGGTACGAAAACGACTGGGCCCAGACCGACGGCGCCAGTTCAATCGACATGGCGGAATATGGCGAATACGTCGGTCATGTCGCGGGCCAGTATTGCCAGAACATCAACATCTTCGAGATCTGGAACGAGGAAAACATTCCGCGCTTCTGGTCGGGAAAACCGGATGCCGAGGCTTACGGGCGGATGCTGAAGGCGGCGCACCAGGCCATCACGGGCGCGTGCCCCGAAGCCCGCGTGGCGTTCGGCGGCATTGCTTCGTACGACGCGGAAACCGACCTTGCCGACCGCTATGGCTTCCTGAAGCGGGTCGCCGCGGCCCATCCCGACATCTGCGAGTACTTCGAGGTGGTCGCGTTCCATCCATACACGTTCATGCAGTACGACCCGCCGGAACGCGACGTCATCATCGACGACACCCTGGCCTTCCAAGGGCAGTCGTGGCAGACCGCGATACTTAAAGGGATCCTTGATGAAATCGGGTGTCCGGACAAGTCGGTCATCATCTCGGAACAGGGCTGGCCTTCATACGACCTGACCGAGCAACAGGTTGGCCTTTTCCTGCCCCGCAGCATCCTGCTTGCCATCCGTGACGGGGTCGAAAAATACATGTGGTACACCTTCTGGGACGGATATCCGACCACGGAAGGCGTTCGGCCGCACGAATCATACTTCGGGCTCTTCGGCTGGACCGGCGGGGACGGGACCGTGCGCAGGGCCAAGCCGGCCTGGGCGGCGTTGAAGGCGCTTGCCGACAACCTTGGCGAGATGCGGTTCGCCCGCGACGTCTCGACCGCGCTCGAACTGCCGAACGACGTATATGCGCTTGCTTTCATGGACGACCGGGGACGCCTGACGGTGGCCGCATGGGACGGCCGTGACTTCCCCGATACTTCGTGGGGCGTCGATGGCCCCGGTGGCGAAGACACCAGCCACGAACTGCTGCTGCCGCTGCCGGAACTTTACGACGGCCTGGCGGTTTACGACATTGAAGGCAACCTGCTGACCGAGGGCATCGACTATCAGGTGACCTATGGCGAAACGACGACGGTAACCATACTGCTGACGCCTTCCGTCGTCTATATCAAGGCTTTCGTGCTGGTCTGATTCAGGCGCAGTCCACCGGACACCCCGACACAGCCACCCAACAATCTGAAATTTAAGCAAAAATCCGCTTCCCCCAAGCCAGCGGCGGCGGTGCATGGCAAACTTGGGCAAACCTTGAAAAATTGGCGGTTTTGATTGAAAATCGCCGGGCTTTGGACGCAACGTCATTTTGAAAAGAACCCAATCTGGAGACGTGTGATGAATCGACTGCTTAAGGATGCCGCCAGTCATGGGCTTGCCGTCCTGACCGGGATTGCCGCGCTGATTTTCGCGGTTCCGGCCATGGCCGCAACCGGTGAAAGTTCAAACATCGACCTTGTATGGTGGGTTGCGCCGATCTCTTCGCTGATCGCCCTTGTAATGGCATTCGTGCTGTTCAGGATGATGAGGAAGTCACCCGAGGGCAACGAACGTATGCGCGAAATTGCCCAGTACGTGCGTGAGGGCGCGTTCGCGTACCTTCGCCGCCAGTACAAGGTGGTGACGATCGTGTTCGCCGTCATGGTCGTGCTGCTTGGATTCCTGGCGTTCATGGGAATTCAGAACCCCTTCGTGCCGATCGCGTTCCTGACCGGCGGGTTCTTTTCCGGCCTGTGCGGCTTCATCGGCATGAACACCGCGACGCTTGCGTCCAACCGCACCGCGGAGGGCGCCCGTCATTCGCTTAACCGCGGCCTCCAGGTCGCTTTCCGCAGTGGCGCGGTCATGGGTCTTGTCGTCGTCGGCTTCGGCCTTCTGGACATCTGCCTGTGGTACCTGATTTTGGACAAGCTGGTCTATACGCCCGAAAACATGAAGACCGGACTCCAGGCCCTTGGGCTGATCTTCGTTCACCCCGGAACCGGCGAACACGACAAGCTGGTCGAAATCACCGTCACCATGCTGACATTCGGCATGGGCGCATCGACCCAGGCGCTGTTCGCGCGCGTCGGCGGCGGCATCTACACCAAGGCGGCCGACGTTGGCGCCGACCTGGTCGGCAAGGTCGAGGCCGGCATCCCGGAAGACGACCCGCGCAACCCCGCGACGATCGCGGACAACGTTGGTGACAACGTGGGCGACGTGGCCGGCATGGGTGCCGACCTTTACGAATCGTACTGCGGTTCAATCCTTTCAACGGCCGCCCTGGGCGCGGCGATCCCGGCGCTTGGCAAGGCCGGCGTGCTTTCCCCGATGATCGTGGCCGGTATCGGAACGATCCTGTCCATCATCGGCATCTTCATGGTTCGCACGAAGGAAGAGGCCACCCAGAAGAACCTTCTGAAGTCCCTTCTGATCGGCACGCTTGGCGCGTCGGTCCTGATCGTCCCGGCGGTCGCCCTTCTTTCATACTTTGGATACGTGCCACATGGCGTCTGGATTTCGGTTATCGCCGGCCTGTTCGCGGGCGTCATCATCGGCCAGGCGACCGAATACTTCACCAGCGACGAATACAAGCCCACGAAGGGCATCGCGAAGCAATGCACAATGGGCCCGGCGACCGCGGTCATCGACGGCATCGCGGTCGGCATGTATTCCACAGGCATCCCGGTTGTGACAATCGTCGTTGCCATCCTCGTGGCCTTCTGGGCACCGGGCGGATTCAAGGACATGGCCCTTGGCCTTTACGGCATCGGATTCGCGGCCGTCGGCATGCTGGCGACGCTGGGTATCACCCTGGCCACCGACGCCTTTGGCCCGATCGCCGACAATGCCGGTGGAAACGCCGAAATGTCGCACCTGCCGGAAGAAGTCAGGCAGCGCACGGACGCGCTGGACAGCCTTGGAAACACGACCGCGGCCACCGGCAAGGGATTTGCCATCGGTTCGGCCGCGCTGACCGCCATGGCCCTGCTGGCCGGCTATCTGGAAGAAATCAGGGTCTGGCTGGGACGCATGGCCGCCGGCGCGTCGGACGGCATCGTTGTCCAGGGCCCGATCGCCTTCTTCAAGGGCAGGACCGCCGAGGCGACCCCCCAGGCCGTTGATGCGGCAAGGAACCTTGGAAAGACACTTATCGGCACCAACGAGGCCACCATGGCAAACTTCATGGCGGCGTACGACGTGACCCTGATGAACCCGGCCGTCCTGTGCGGGTTGTTCCTTGGGGCGATGATGGTTCTGGTGTTTTCCGCGATGACGATGAAGGCGGTCGGCCGCGCGGCCGGCTCGATGGTCGAGGAAGTCCGCCGCCAGTTCAAGGCATTCCCCGGAATCATGGACGGAACCCAGAAGCCGGACTACGCAAGCTGCGTTGCAATCAGCACGGCCGGGGCCCAGCGCGAAATGCTGGTGCCGTCACTGATGGCAATCATTGTTCCAATCCTTGTCGGCCTGTTCTTCGGCGTGGCCGGCGTCATGGGCCTGCTGGTCGGCGGCCTTTCGACCGGATTCGTCCTGGCGATCATGCTGAACAACGCGGGCGGCGCGTGGGACAACGCAAAGAAGCACATCGAACGCGGCAATTTCGGCGGAAAGAAATCCGATGCCCACAAGGCCGGCGTTACGTGCGACACGATCGGCGACCCCTTCAAGGACACCACCGGACCGTCGCTTAACATCCTGATCAAGTTGATGACGATGGTTTCCGTCGTATTCAGCGGCCTGATCGTCGCGCTCGGCGGCAAGCTCTTCTTCTGATTTCCACCGACAAATCCAGCATCACTTCAGACAGACGGGCGAATTTTCACGCCGGCGGGCGAATTTTCATTCGCCCCTACGGATCGTGGGACGGATCGGGCCGGGTCACGGCATATCGACGGTGCACAGCA
>ERZ795031.873-NODE-873-length-34970-cov-9.517228_pt1 | contig 34970 bp, 27 predicted proteins | sample MGYA00375123_ERZ795031 | MGnify/ENA primary metagenome ERZ795031 (study PRJEB30166, sample SAMN05720159) | activated sludge metagenome | isolation source: anaerobic digester from wastewater treatment plant | place: USA | collected 2015-04-21 ...
ACCGACTGATGACGGAGCAGATTCAGGAGCCCGACCTGCTGGTGTATTTCAAAGCACCGGAGGGTGGGCTGTTCAGGGTTATTGTAGCGGCCCCGCTGCTGTTTGTGTAGGCGCGACCATAGATTGTATTGTTATATGTAATGGCAATCAGAGTGTTAGCGACGCCCGATGAAACGTTGATAGATGTAGTACCGGAAGTGAGGTTGGATGGATGAGTCACAGTCATAGCCATGGGTGTTTTAGAGCGCATGAGGAGAGAGGCGTCACCAAAGATATGCCAGGTCTTGAACATATTCACACCATCAGATCCATAAGCATCCATCATATCGCAGGAGGCGTTGTAATAGAGACCGCCTACCGTGAGCTTAGAACCTGCCGCCATGAGGTCGGTAAAATGATCCTGGGCTCGCATGGGAGAATTCCATGATTGATTGATAGTAGAGGCATATATGGCCACGGAGCCACCGTTGGCATTACGCTGCCAGGCTTCGGCAAAGCAGGTCATGGAAACGAAATTCCCGTTCACGCAGGCCACGTCCATGATCACGGGAGTCTTGGAACCGTTGGTAAGAGCGCTCGCGTTGGTGTTGCTGAATCCAGTGGTGACCCAATATGTATCAGCGCCATGGCCCACATAGTTGATGAAGCCGCGGCCGGCATTCACGTTGGTGGTCACAGTGGATGCGGAGGCGCCTGGATCATAAACCTGGTCTACAGAAGTATATCCATAGCCCAGGAGATCGGTACGGATTCCATTCATATGCACAATGTCCGATTCTCCATTGTCTCCCTGACTACCACCACCTTCCGCGGAGGCGATTCCCAGAGCTCTGGATAGCCAGGTGTCTGCCGTGGTGACATCTCTTTCATAGGCAATGGCTTTATTGATCTGGGCCGTTACCTGATCTGTAGTTTCCGCAGAAAAGCGTCCGATAAAGATATCGGGATAGTTGTCCGATCCAGCCACCAAAGCGAAGGTGGGATCTGATCCACCTCCACCGGAAGATAAGGAAGGAATCTGGGGTGCGTCTCCCACCAATTGGATGTAAGTGATAGTGTTATCAGCATTATAGCGGTTTTGGATATAGGTTTGCAGCTGGGCCGCGGTGGTCCCAATGGACGACCACTGGATCAGTTCAGTATCGATCCCCTTCTGTTTTTTCCAGTTCACGTAGGGCAGGATGGTGCTCATGTAATTGGTATGACAAATCACCAACATCTTGCCAAAGCTGTCGCTGACAGGGGTGTAACGGTAGCTGTCCCAGTTTAGAAAATGGTTTTCATAGACAGGTAAATAGCCTCTGGCGATGTTATCTCTGGTCCCGGTCAAAGTGTTGATAGTACTGGGCCCCTGGCTGAACACTCTGATCTTGAAAGCAGTGTATATCCTCAGGGTCTGGGTGAAGGGATCATAGGCAAAGGGGCTAGTCTGGATGGTTATTCCTCAAAATCCCTCAGGATGTAGGGATCAGACAGCGTGGCGATCTTCTCAGGATAGAAGCCCTTGCCTCGATAGACGGGATCGAAGGTATAGGGTACGGTGGCCGGATTGGTATCACGGGTGATTACTCCTTTGGATGGAGCTACCGGCAGGATGAGGTCCTGATACTTGATATCATATACCTGATAATCCATGGCGGACAGGTTGGGAATCACGATACTGCGGTTAAAAACCGGCAATTGAGGAAAGCCTTGTTCCTGAGTGGTGCCTTCTTTGGGTAGCGTGACATGGTACCAGGTGGCATTATCAATCACAACCGGTTCTTTGACAAAGTTTTCAATGCTGTATTGCAGAATAGTCTCAGCTTCAGATTGGGTAAGCACGGTGATAGAATTTTCACCGCTTCCCAAAATCACTTGCTCAGAAAACAAAGAGAGAGTCAACAGGATAAACAGGATTGCCAGAGTAATCTTTCTCATGGAGTTTCACATACATCTATGTATTATCATTTCATCATTTTTTCCAGGTCTTTCATCCCCTGCGGGGTGGAAAACCGCTTCATCATCTTTTTCATGTCTTCAAACTGGCGCAGCAGGCGATTGACTTCTGTGACGCTGCGTCCGCAGCCTTTGGAAATACGCAGGCGGCGGCTTCCGTTCAGGATATCAGGCTTCTCACGCTCTTTCTCGGTCATGGACTGGATGATCGCTTCCACGTGTCTGAGAGCATTCTCATCGATCTTCATATCGGCGGGCAGCTTATGGCCCAGTCCGGGGATCATGCGAATGATCGATTCCAGTGAGCCCATTTTCTTGATGCTTTGCAGCTGTTTGAGAAAGTCATTGAGGGTAAACTGGTTCTTGAGCATCTTTCGGGCCAGTTTCTCTTCGGCTTCCGCGTCCAGAGTTTCTTCGGCGCGCTCGATGAGGGAAAGTACATCGCCCATTCCCAGGATGCGGGAAGCCATGCGTTCGGCATGAAAGACTTCCAGATCGCTTACCTTTTCACCGGTACCTACAAAGGCCACCGGCCTTTCCGTGACGGCTTTGATGGATAGGGCGGCACCTCCTCTGGCATCGCCATCCAGCTTAGTGAGAATGACGGCATCGAAGGATAGTTTATTGTAAAACTCTTTGGCCACCGTAACTGCGTCCTGACCGGTCATGGCATCCGCGACAAAGAAAATGTAATCTGGCTTCACATGAGCTTTCAGCCTCGCCACTTCGTCCATCATCACTTCATCTATGTGCAGGCGTCCGGCTGTGTCGAAAATCAAAAGGTTCGAGAAATCTTTCTGAGCTTCCCTGAGGGCCGCGTCCGCGATCTCGATGACGTTTTTTGAATCCACGCTCACCACGGGGATGTCTATCTGCTTGCCCAGCACTTTTAGTTGCTCGATAGCCGCGGGACGGTAGACATCGCAGGCTGCCAGCATGGGTTTGATGTTTTTCTTGCGAAACATGAGTGCCAGCTTGGCGCAAGCGGTGGTTTTACCAGAGCCCTGCAGGCCTACCATCATCACTTTGATCAGCTTGTTGTCATAGACTTTGAACTCAAAACCCTCGGTATCCATCAGGGAGCAAAGCTGTTCATACACGATCTTGACCACTTGCTGTCCGGGCGTGAGGGATTTCATCACTTCGGCGCCCAAAGCCCGCTTCTCTACTTCCAGCACGAAGTTCTTCACGATCTTAAAGTTGACGTCCGCTTCCAGCAAGGCCAGCCGGATCTCTCGCATGCTGTCTTTGATGTTCTGCTCTGTGAGGTAGCCGCGACCTTTAAGGTTGCGGAATATTTTATCCAGTTTCTCGCTAAGATTGCTAAACATAGTTTTATCCTGTGGGGGAGATTGGAATGGGCTTGGCCCTTAGCCTCTCAATGAGGCTATGGCAGTGGCATAATCCGGGCTGTTGAAGATGTAGGACGCGGAGACCAGCATATCCGCTCCGGCGCTGACCAGGGTGGATGAGTTTGCGGCAGAGATTCCTCCATCCACTTCAATATGAACCGGGCAGCCGCTGGTGTCGATCATGGTTTTTAACTCCCTGGTCTTGGAGAGGATGGCTGGGATAAAGCTTTGTCCCGAATAGCCGGGATTGACACTCATCAACAATACGTAATCCAATTCAGGCAGCACCCAGCGCAAAGTTTCCAGACCCACGGAAGGATTCAAGGCCAGCCCTGCCTTCAGACCCAGATCGCGGACCCGGCGCAGCAACCGATGGCTGTGAGTTTCGCTGTCCTGATGAAAAGTGATGCCGGTCACACCCAAGTCTGCCAGCCTGTCTACGTAGTCAGCGGGATTGCTGACCATCAAATGGGCGTCCAGAGGCAGCTTTGTATGCTTTCTGAGGATGCTGATCACGGGAAAACCGAAACTGAGGTTGGGCACATAATGACCGTCCATCAGGTCCAGATGGATAAAATCGGCCCCGGCCGCTTCGAGGGCTGTCAGTTCTTCTCCCAGACGGGAAAAATCAGCCGATAATAGAGATGGACCAATATAGATCTTTTTCATAGTCATAGCTTAAGCCCTGATAAAAAACATCATGTCTTTGGGAGTCTCGCCGCACTCCTGAGCGCATTTGGCTATGATCTCCTGTTTGCGCAAAACCAGCTCCTGCAGCCAGGAGTTGTTATGGACGGCCACATACAAGATTCCGTCCTTATAACGATAGGGATGGGAACGCTGGGCCAGGAGGTCTCCGACCACTGCCCGCCAGCCAAGATAGAGCTTGATAAAGGGGCGGTACTTCTCGCCGGCCAGATTCAATGCCAGGCGGTGGCCAATTGTGGATATGCTGTTCAGAGCCATGCGGCCTGGGTGATTCATCCGCCCTCACGAACGCCGCAAAGCGATATATGAAGGCGGATGCCAAACACCTGTATTATTGTAGGGCTTCAGGGACGCCGCAATACCATATTGATCCCGTTGTAGGCAAGGATCAACACGGCCAGGGCCACGTAATAAACTGCTCCAATGGTACTGGCAGTCTTATCATACATGGACATCAACAGCCCGGGGATCAAAGCTGTCACAACAATCACCACATAGCCGATCACCCGCATGGGGAGTTCATCACCCTTGTGGTTGATCAGATATACAGCCAGGGCAAACAGAGCAATGAACAGCAGCGTCACACCCAGGATTGCCAGAATCACCATGATAGTGATATTGCCAGGGATGTTGATCAAGCTGGTTTTGCTGATCAGGTACAAGGGAGTGGCAATCGCAAGGACACAGAGGATAATGCCGATGATCAGTTTGGGCAGGCGATTTTCCTGCAGGGATATTTCACTGTGGCGCTGGCGTTTTCTGATGATCAGATAAGTGATGCCGGTGGCAAGTGCCAATACCACTGCGTAGAGCAGCACCATTATTGGCCGCCCGGTCATCATACCCATCAGCGAAAACGCGATGATAAACACGACCAGAGCTGCTATCTGCTTGATATTGAACCATGTATCGCGCATGGTACCTCCTGGTTGTTAGATGCTATCTGTTGGATCAGGTGTTTCATCAGCCGGGGAGTCGGCTTCCGGTTCATCCGCTTGCTCAGCAGGTAATTCCGGTTCTTGGACTTCAGCCATTGTCACGATCTCTTCCTGAGCTTCTTTATGGACATCGATCTTCACAACGGCGCTCAGATCTTTATGCAGTTTGATCTGCACCTGGCTGTGACCCAGCTCTTTGATATGTTTCTCAAGCTGGACCGCGGACTTGTGAATCTCAATCCCGTTTTCGGCCAGAGCGGTGACAATGTCGGCCTCAGAAACTGAACCAAACATGTGTTCATTCTCATCCACTTTACGGATGAAAACCAAGTTTACAGAGTTGATTTTCCCGGCAAGCTTTTTCAGCTCGGTAAGGCGTTTTTCTTCTTCCACGGCAGCCTTGGCTTTGAGGTCGCCAAGTCTTTTCATGTTTTGCGGTGTGGCGTAAATGGCCATATCTCTTGGGATTAGGTAGTTTCTGGCATAGCCGCGCTTCACATTCACGATCTCGGCCTGGCTACCCAGTTTTTCTATATTGTTTAGCAGGATAACTTTCATGCGGGATTTCCTCCAGTTTTGATATTTCGAAAGTTCCACCACAGATCGGCAAAGCCGAAGAGGGTGATTAAGGCATATGATACTATATTGATTAACAGGAAGACAAGTACGAATATCCGGATTAAGCGGTTTTGTACGATCCTTCCCAGACGATCGATGAGCAAGCCCAGGCCCTGGATGAACGGAATCACGCAGAGGGCGATGAACCCATTGATAAACAGCATCCGGGCAGTGGGGATGAAATATACGGGCAGGATAGCCATGAGCAGGAAATTGTAGGCTGACGGGAAGCGTTGGTCGCCCCATCTGAATCCAATTCCCATAGAGCGCTGAAAGATCAGATAGCCCGCAAAAAGGGCTACGATCTGAGACAGCATCCATGAGGCCGGCCAAAATGAACCCATCAAATCGACCGTAGTCTGCAACATTGTTTTATCCAGCATCTGCCGCATTTGGTCCATCGCGACCTCGAGGGCCTCGATGTGCATGGCACTGAGCTGTTCACCCCAAGCCAGGACTCTAACCAGACCGTAGGCTATGATCGCCAGCACGCCGAGGGTGAAAGCAGTGCCAAAGGGCAAGCGCGCTTTCAAGGCCAGCAGGAAGATCAGGCAAACAAGTCCGACACCCAGGATCGCGTCCAGGGCGGGAATCAGCATCCCGGAATGGTCCCAGAGCATAAGCGCGGCGGGAGCCAGAAAAAAAGCCGCGATTACCCTGATGGGCACATCAATTCCTTGCAAAGCCGCGCGGCCGCTGAAGATCATCATTCCCACCAAACTCAGGAAGGGAAAGCTGATCGCCAGTGCACCCAGCAGCAGAGGATAAAACAACACTATTCGATTACGTAAGGAACGAGGGCCATCTGACGGGCGCGTTTGATCTCGGCAGTAAGCTTGCGCTGATGTTTTGCACAGGTACCAGTGATGCGGGCCGGGTCGATCTTGCCGACGTCTGAGATGAACTGACGGATCATGTCGATGTTCTTATAATCAATTACCAGCTCTTTATTGGCGCAGAAGCGGCAATATTTGCGGCGGGCGAATTTCTTTTTTCTATCTGTGATGTTCATTTATACTCCTGATTAAAACGGTACGTCGTCTTTAGTAGCGGTGGGGGCGTGTTGCGGCTCCTCCGGAAGGGGAATATCCTGTTCGGTGACGCCATCTTCGCGGGGCTTCCATTCCAGAGTTTGGATGTGGTCCGCGACGATCTCATAGATCTTGCGGTTCTGATTGTTCTGGTCCACATAGGTCCGGGCATCCAAACGTCCTTCAACCAGGACGGCAGTGCCTTTTTGGGCCATTTTGATCAGATTTTCAGCCTGATTGTTCCATGCAACTACTTCCAGGTAAATCGCCTGGTTTTGCCACTGGCCGGATTCGTCTTTGAAAGCCTTGTCGTTCGCCAGGGTAAACCGCAGTACCGGAGTGCCTTTGGGGGTGTACTTGAGCTCAAGTTCCTGCGTGATTCTTCCGCTCACGAAGATCTTGTTCAGGCGGGGTAATTTGAGATCTGCCATTGTATCCTCCTCATTCACCCTTGGCCACAAACATATGGCGCAGGATGTTTTCGTTGATGTTCATAAGGCGCTTCAGCACTTTGACCGTGGTGGATTCGAGGCTGAAGTAATTCACATAGTAATAGCCTTCCTGCATCTTGTTGATGGGATAGGCCAGCATTTTCCTTCCCCAGGGATCGGTCTTGACGACCTCGCCACCATTCTCGCGGACGAGGTTCAGGATGGCTTCATTGGCCGCGTCGGCTTCGTCGCCGTTGAGCTTAGGTGATACGATCACCATCAGTTCGTAATTTTTGATCATTAAGTTCCTCCTATGGACTTATGATTCCGTTTCTGTCCGGGGGAGTTTCAGCATCCCGGACCCCAGAAGCGGAATAGGATTTCATCCACTTGCTGTACTCGTTCAGCACAGCCGTGAAATCACGGTTAATATAGATATCGATCAACTCGGTTGCTTTGGAAATTACTGGCTTGATGGCAAGCAACTCCTCCGCGGTGAGTTCATCCAGGACATAATCGGCAGCATCGACGGATTGGTCTTTGCCAATTCCCAGACGCAGCCTTTTTAGATCATCAGCGGGTAAAACTTCAAACAGCGATTTCATCCCGTTATGACCACCATCGCCACCTCCTCCGCGAACTCTTAAGCTCGCAAGGGGCAGCTCCAGATCGTCATAGACGACCAGACTTTCAGAGATGTCCCAACGTCTGGTTGCCGCTCTGGCTGCTTCGCCGGAAAGGTTCATCCAGGTCGTGGGCTTGATTAGCACGGCGTTTTTGAAACTGATGTAGTCATAGAGCTTATCGCTTTGGAATGAGCGTTTATGAGCTCTGCTCCATTCCTCCAGACACAGGTAACCCAGATTGTGCCGCGTGTTTTGATAGCGCGGTCCGGGATTTCCCAAGCCCAGGATGAGTTTCATCGCTGCTTTTTACTTCTCTTCAGCAGGCTTGGCGGCAGGTTCGGCTTTGGGTTCCGCCACGGCTTCGGCCTTCTTGGCGTGGATCACTACAAGAGTCACTTCCTCGTGGTCCTTGATGGTCCAGGGGCCTTTGGGAAGGTCACTGACGTGCAAAGATTCGCCCACGCGCAGGTTGCTGATGTCCAGATCGAGTCCATCGGGTACTACATCGGCCTGACACACAAGCTTCACAGTTCTATGGACGACATCCACAAATCCGCCCTCGTGTGTGCCGACGGCTTCGCCGTTGAAGTGGATCGGGACTTCAAACTCCATCTGGGCGGTAGCGGGTACCACCATGAAGTCGATGTGTAGGATATGGCGCCCCACGGGATGGACCAGCTTGTCTTTCAGGATGGTGTGGTATTTGACACCAGCCAACTGCAGCTCGTAAAACGCCAGCTCGTTGAAGCTCTTCTTGTAGCAACGGGTAAACTCTGCCTGATCGATCGATATGGACAACGAGTCCATATTGGGGCCGTACAACACGGCAGGGATCATACCCTGAGCACGCAGCTTGGTGAGATCAGATTTTCTCACCGTTTTACGGGTCTGTGCTTCGAGAGTAAATATCATTTATTCCTCCAGGTTCTTATTTTATCTCTTGGTTGAGAAGTTTGAATTTGGGGTTGAGTGGTGGATGAGCAGATTGGGGTTATGCTTGAGAGGGTATTGCCAGACCAATGAGCTGCTCTAATCCGGATCGTCTCATCATGAACCCTGCTCAAGCTCAAAACTCTCTTATTCATTTATCTAAACAACACGCTCAGTGATTCTTCGATGTGGATCTTCTTGATTGCCACAGCCAGCATTTCGGCGATAGAAAGCTGCACGATTTTTTGGCAATTGGCTTTTTCTTCCACGAGCGGGATGGTGTTGGTCACAAACAGCTTTTCGATTGGGGAGGCCTCCAGGTTTTCAACTGCCGATCCAGAGAGCACTCCATGGGTGCAGGCGGCAAAGATCCTCTGAGTACCTTGTTTATGCAGAGCGTGGGCCACTTTGATCAGGCTGCCGCCGGTGTCGATAATATCGTCAAAGAGGATGGCGGTCTTGCCCGCCACGTCTCCAATGATGTTCAAGAGCTCGGTCTGGTCGTTGTTGCCGCTGCGGCGTTTGTCTCCAATCGCCAGGCCGCAATCCAGTCTTTTGGCCAGAGCTCGTGCTCTGATAGCGCCACCGGAATCGGGTGAAACCACCACCACGTTGTCCATCTTCATGCTTTGAAAGTATCTGGCAAAGGACGGTATCGAGAAGAGGTGATCGACCGGGATATTAAAAAAACCCTGGATCTGATCGGCGTGCAGATCGACGGTAATGACTCTGTCAGCCCCCGCGACGGTAATCAGATCAGCCACCAGTTTGGCGGTAATTGGCACCCTCGGTTGGTCTTTTTTGTCGGACCTGGCGTATGCGTAGTAAGGGATCACGCAATTGATGCGCTGGGCCGAAGCGCGTTTGAGCGCGTCGATAATGATCAGCAAGTCCATCAGATTATCGTTTACCGGACGACAGGTAGGCTGGATAACGAAGACATCCGCGCCGCGGACGTTGTCGTTGATCTTCACAAAGGATTCATCGTTGGAAAACTTGAATAGATCGATGTCCGCCAGTGGAATACCCGCATAGCGGGCCACTTCTTCTGCCAGGGGCCGGTTAGCGTTTCCGGTGATCAGTTTAAGCTTTGCGTACACTTTTGATACTCTTCTTTGCCAATAGTCCTGGTTTTATGCGTCCAAAATCCTTTCGCTTCAAAGGCTTGGCGGCAGGTTTGGAGCGCGCTGTTACTATCAAAGATGCCAAAGCAAGTACTGCCACTGCCGCTCATGACAGCGGTCCTGGCCCCGGCTTCGGTCATCTTTCTAATTATCTCATCGATTAAGGGATACCTGGATCGAATCCCAGGTTCCAGCCGGTTGAAACATACACCAGATCTGAAAAAATCCTGATAAGACCCGCGCTGGGATACTGAGCTGAGGTCAACCAGTTTATAGGCTTCGGCGCTCGATATCCTCAGGCCGGGATTCACCAGCAGGATGTTGTCAATCAGGACGTCATCCATGGGGGTGATCCTTTGCCCGCGTTCTTCTCCCAGACAGCATCCACCCTGCAAAAAGAAGTTGATGTCACTGCCAAACCTGGCCGCGACCTCATCAAGCTTCTCTTCGCTGAGTCTCAGCTCCCAGAGCCGGTTCAAAGCTAATATGGTAATGGCAGCGTTACTGCTGCCGCCTCCCAAACCAGCGGCGATCGGGATCCTTTTGAATAACTCGATTCTTGCACCCGCACCGGGACGGAAGGCTTGCCGTAAATGCTCCGCCACTTGATATATAAGATTGTCTGGCGTAGACAATTCCGACACGTCAGACCACAATTTTATGCCCGGGTTTTTTGTCAAAGTATATTTAAGCGTATCATACAGATCGACACTCGCAAACAGAGTCTCGACCCTGTGGTAACCATCGGGAAGCTTTCCCAGGACCTCAAGCGACAGGTTTATTTTTGCGTAGGAAGCCGCCGGCATTTTTCTTCTTTACTTTCTTGGGCGACTCTTCACCGTAGTAATAATAATAGTAGTAGTAGTAATAGTAGTAATTCTGTTTGTTGTAATACTTTTGCACGTAGATGCTGTTGACGATGATGCCGTCGATGGTGCTGCTGATATTATCCATCAATTCTTTGGTGCGCTTGATGATACCCTTTTCGGTAAATCCGCAGCGTACCACCAGGAAGGTGAGGTCCACTTTCTTGGTGAGGATCAGGGCATCGGTTACCGCGATCACGGGAGGGGTATCAAAGAGGATAAAGTCATACCTGTCTTTGAGTTCGTCGATCAGCGTATCGGTGCGGGTGGAGGAGATCAGCTCGGAAGGGTTGGGAGGCACAAAACCGCTGGTGATCACATCCAGATTGGGGATCCCGGTGGCCTTGGTGACCTGCTCGATACTCACTTCCGGATCGATAAGATAATCGGACAAGCCATTCTCTTTTTCGATCCCAAACTTGTTGTGGATCATGGGACGCCTCATATCCATATCCACGAGCACCACTCTGGCGTTCATTTGGGCCAGGGTGATGGAGAGATTGACGATCGTGGTGGATTTTCCTTCTTTGGGACCGGATGAGGTGACCAGCAGGGTAGTGCTGCCAGCAGGTTTGCGGCTCAGGATATTGGTGCGCAGGGTGCGATAGGATTCCGCGATGGGAGACTTGGGAGCGTAATGTGAAACCAGCTGCATCATCACGAAGTGCATGGATTTGCTGAGTTGCTCCTTGTTTTCACCCTCGGCTTTCTCGATCATGGCGTTGAACTCTTCCATGCGGGCTTCGGATTCCTGAATGAGCGGAATCGTGCCAACGATGGGAAGGCGCACGAAGTTTTCCATATCTTCCAGCGTGCGCAGTTTCGTGTCGAGAGAGTGAACTACAAATGCCGCGCCAACGCCCAAACCGAGGCCCAGAATGATGCCCACCAGGATATTCATCGAGACCCTGGGTTTGATAGGTGCCGATGGCCGCTCGGCATAATCCACGATGCGAATGTTGCCCACTTTGGCCTGTTCGGCGATCTTGGCATCCTCATATTTTTCCATCATGATGCCATGGATTTTGCCATCCAGCTGCATGTTGCGCATCAGGCGGGCAAGCTCGAGTTCCGTGTTGGGCAATGAGATAATTCGCTCGTCATACATCTCTTTGGTCTGGGCCAGACCATCCACCCGGGTGCGCGCCATTTCAAGCTCCACATTGGTCTGGATGATCTTTACGAGGGTCTCGTTGCGGCTGGCCAAAGGATCATCGGTGGTGGCGGCTGCCACCAGTTTTTTGATCTCGAGGTCCAGTTTCGTTTTGGTGCGTTCCAGTTCTGTTTCCAGGGCCAGAATCTGTGGATGGTCCAAAGGATAGTTGTTTTTGGTGACCAGCTTGGTGATCAGCGACTGGGTCTCGATCACCTGCTTGCGAAGCTCGTTGATATAGGGGGTCTTAAGGACGGAATTTACATTTACGACCAGGGAATCCTGTTCCTGGAGCTGGCGTCTGTAGAGGTCCAGCGTACGGGCTTTGACGGCCTGGTCTGTGAGCGCGGCTTCATACTCGGCTTCGATCTCGGCGGAGGATTCGATCAATTTCTGCGTCTCGGTTGAGAGCTCAGTGAGCTTGTTCATGTTTTTGAATTCGCGCAGATCGTTTTCGGAGCTTTGCAGACGACGTGAAATGGCATCCAGCTGGGTCTCGAGGAATTCACGAATGGTGGTAAACTCCAGACGGGCGTATTGAGTGTTTTGTTGCTGAACGGCTTCCGCGATGCTGTTTACCGCTGCCATCGCTTCACCCTGGTTGGTGGATTCAAAACTGAGGGTGAGGATATCCGTATCACGCTTGGATTCTACCTTCACGCCAGCCAGACGTCCGGCCGGATTGGCGCTCGCGGCGGCAGGAAATGATTCCCACTCGGGATATTTCTTCATGATTTCCCAGGCCGCGGTGAGGATGGGTTTGCTCCTGATCAGTTCTATCTGGTTGTTGATAGTATTCTTGCCCGCTCCCGGAGTGGTGAGAAAGAGCAGGTCAGCACTGTTGCTTTGATTTTCCAGCAAAACCCGGTTGGAAGCTGAATAGACCCTTGGCTGCCTGGCAGTATATACGATTGTAAGCGCCATCACGATCACGAACACCAATACGATCAGATAGCGGAATTGCAGGATTATGCGTAAGTAGTCGGAAAGCTTGATCTCGTCTTGCGGTTGTGGGGGTAAGTTCTGCTGTTCCATATATAGAGCGCTCCTATTTCAGGTTGGTCACGAGATTGTACACGCTGAGGGCGATGGCAACCTTGGAAAGGAAGTCCGCCACCTTGGTGAAGGCATAAAATATAGTTCCGGAAAGCACGACTGTGTCTCCCGGCATCATCATCGGCAACAGGTTTTCGTCGGCGGTTTCCATGTATTTTTTGAGGTTGACCCAGATAATCTCAGGCTTTTCATCCACGCCCTTGGGACGGATGATGCGGATTTTGGTGAGCTTTGCGTCTTCTTTGGGACCACCTGCCAAGGCCAGTAAAGTGATAAAATTGGTGTCATCCGGCACCACATAGAGCCCCGGTTTGTAGATTTGGCCCAGCACATAGACGTTCATCTTGAGCTTTTCCACTCCGGTGCGGGCTCCGTCGTATGTGTAAGCCGATATCCCTCCGGTGTTTGTGGTAGGGGAGGCAGTTTGCGCGAAGAGAGCGCATCCCATCGCCAGTAACAGGATTATGAAAATGCTTTTATTCACCGTGATCCTCAAAATTCAGATTTACGTTAAAATTCCAGCATAGTCAAATCAGTCAAGTGAAATCTGTGCCTGGCTGTGCTCAAAGCGGTAAGCGGCAAGTGTTATCACATCAATTTACCATATTCAAAAAGCTTTGCGCATTCACAATCTGATATTGAAACGCCCCAATATCAGAACCATCAGATAGTAGGCCAGCACGGTCACCGCGCAAGATATCAGCAGCGCGTAGCCAAAGGCCATCCTTTTCATCAATAGTGGAAGTATGGCAAACAGGGTGAGAGACGGCAAGACCAGCCAGAAGACCGAAGTGGATAACTGTGCCACTCTGGCTTGATCACGAGTGTCTATCCACAGCCAGATCATGGCCAGAATCGATACAATGGGAAGGGAAACAAGGATTCCGCCGATCAGAGTGGAGCGTTTGGAAATCTCGCTCACTCCCACAATTACAGCCAAGCTGATAAAGGTCTTGATGATGTATTGGATCATTTAGGTGCGTCCTTTTAACTGATGCAGATTTTGTGCAAAACAGCCCAGGCGCTTGAATTGGTCAAGAACAATATGAATTATGAGCTACCTGGAAACACTGATTGTAACGCTTGTGCAAAAAAGGACACATGGCAGAACTTGGAGTTCAAAACCCCTTGGCAGAGTGTGCGTTTATCAATCTGCTTGACGGGGTTTTGGACTTCAAGAAGTACATGGGAGAGATGTGTCCACAGGTGTACTGGTTGAAGTCCAATCGGCCCGCAAACTCGTTGTCATGCATATCTTTATCGTGGCCGATTGAACTCCAACGGGGTCATTTCTATCTCTGCCAATACCTTGACTGCTACTCCCACACCGGCTCCAAGCACCAGAGCCTATAACCCGGTAAATCAACCCCTACCCACCCCCAACCAACCTGGTATTGGGTAGGACTAGGTCTGAGTCAGCAAGAGGGCACTTAATAGGGAAGGGGGAGGCAAGTTACGAAAGCACTTGACGGCATTGTGGAATAGAGAAAGATTGCTTTATTGGTGACCGGGATACAAGGATTTCAATGCAAATGCCAATATAATAAGAAGATAAGAAGGCTGAATGAACATAGGACTTACTATAAAGAACACCGGATGTTTGAGCTTTGAATGGAAGTGTTGGAACCGCTGGCCTCATCCCAGAGGATTGGTCCTGTTGCTTATATCCATCATCAGCATAATATCCGGTTCATGCGCTTTCAACCGCATCGATATTGTTCCAAGGTACAGACTGGTGAGCAACATCCAGTTCGCCATCCAGGATCATTTGGTGCTGGTGTTTGAAAGCGCGGACAAGCAACCTGTCATTGTGCTTTATCCTGTTGATAAGAAGCTCAGCGCGGAATTCACGGTGCGTCAGATTCCCAAAGGAGGCAAGATTAAGCTGAATCTTGAGGAGATTCCGGATTCTTTGCGGTTTGAGCGCTTCATGTTTCCCAAAACCAGTCGTGTGGATCCCAACAATTATGAAGACATGGTTTTCGAGATTGGTCACCGGGGCAAAGTCTATGCGTATTTTGACACAAAAACCGGCCAGCTTTTGGGCAAATGCTATTACGCCAGCAATCTGTTTGTGCTGGATTACCTTTCCCCTCTGTTGTTTGAAATAGCGCCAGCAGGGAAGTATCCCATCCAGAAATGACCGTTTTACGGATATCCCGGCATCCCTGCCTGGTCACCCGCGGTGGAGATGCCGTGCCGCCCCCGGCGAAAAACCCGGGAGAGCGCACGGGATCACTACGGCGGGTGAATAGGGAAGAGCTGGCATTAATCAAATAGAACGCATATGACAGGTGTAATTGAGAATTGAGAATTGAAAATTGAGGATAAGTTGTGAGTTCCGATTTGATTAACCTCGCCAGTATTCTGTTCTACAGCCATCAAAATGCCCTCAGATAGATCCTGTAAATCCTTTTTTCTCTTTTTCTGCGTTCCATAAATTCTCAATTCTCAATTCTCAATTCTCAATTTCTGCGTCCCTCAGCTCCGCCTTTTGGGTTGACAAGCATCCCGCCCCCGGATAATTGACACTCGCATAAATTTAGCATGGAGTTTCAATGAGCAAGAATAAACGCACGGCGATAGAACCGACCCGCGAGGAAAACTACGCGGAGTGGTATCAGCAGGTAATCCGGGCCGCCGACCTGGCAGAAAACAGCGATGTGAGAGGCTGTATGGTGATCAAGCCCTGGGGCTATGCCATCTGGGAAAACATCCAGAGGGTGCTGGACCAGATGTTTCGCGAGACCGGCCATCGCAACGCCTACTTTCCAATCTTTATCCCCAAGAGCTATTTCGAAAAAGAAGCCGAACACGTGGAAGGCTTTGCCAAGGAATGCGCGATCGTGACTCACAGCCGTCTGGAACCGGATGGAAACGGCGGTTTGAAAGTGGCGGGAGAACTCACGGAGCCCTACATTGTGCGTCCCACCAGTGAAACGATCATCGGCGCTTCTTTTTCCAAGTGGGTCAATTCCTATCGCGATCTGCCGCTGTTGATCAACCAGTGGGCCAACATCGTGCGCTGGGAAATGCGCACCCGGCTGTTTTTACGGACCGCGGAATTTCTGTGGCAGGAAGGCCACACCGTGCATGAAACTGAAACTGAGGCCATGGATGAGACGATGAAGATGCTGGATGTATATGCCCGCTTCGCTTCAGATTACCTGGCCATTCCAGTGATCAAAGGAGAAAAGACGGAAGGCGAGAAGTTTCCCGGAGCCGTGAGCACCTATTGCATCGAAGCCATGATGCAGGATAAAAAAGCCTTGCAGAGCGGTACTTCCCACTTCTTGGGCCAGAATTTTGCCAAAGCCTCAAACATCCGCTATCAGAACCGTGCCGGCGAATTTGACTATGCCTGGACGACTTCCTGGGGTGTTTCCACCCGTCTGATCGGAGCTCTGATCATGGCCCACAGCGATGACAACGGCCTGGTACTTCCTCCCAAGATCGCGCCTTCCCACATTGCCATTGTTCCGATTTATCGCGACGATCAGGAAAAAGCAGCGGTGCTGGATATGGCCAATCAGATCGTGGAAATGTTCCGTGGCGCCATGCTGGATGATATCAGAATCTATACAGAACTGGACGATAGAGACATCACCTCCGGTGAACGTAACTGGTATTGGATCAAAAAAGGCATCCCGCTCCGCATCGAGATCGGACCCCGCGACGTTGCTTCCCAGGCTGTGATGCTGGCCCGTCGCGATCAGGAGCCCAGAGACAAAAAGTCCGTTCCGCTGGTAGAGCTCAGAGAGCATGCCATCCAGGCGATGCTGGATATGCAGGCCTCCATCTATCAGAACGCGGTGGCTTTCCGAAAGGCCAATACCGTCCGCATCGACAGCCGCGACGAGTTCTACAGCTATTTTACCCCCAAAAATGCCGAACAGCCTGAGATTCATGGCGGTTTCGCGCTTTCTCACTGGTGTGGCGACGTAGCCTGTGAAGAGCAGATCAAGGACGATCTCAAGGTCACGGTGCGCTGCATACCCTTTGACGGTGAAGCGGAAGACGGGAACTGCGTGTGTTGCGGGAAAGCCTCTCATAAAAGGGTGATCTTTGCCAAAGCCTATTGATTTGAAGCCGGTCAGCAGTGCCGTCATCAGCATCGGAAACGAGATTCTGCTGGGTAAGACGGTCAATACCAACCTGGCTTATCTGGCTGCGGGACTGGCCGCTTTGGGAGCTCCGGTGCTGTATAGCGTCACGATCAGAGACGATGCCGATGAGATCACCAGAGCGCTGGAATACTGCACTGGCAGATATGACATCGTGATCAGCACGGGGGGATTGGGTCCCACCGCGGACGACATCACCAAAGCCACGATCGCGTCTTTCTTTGGCAAAGAGCTTGTCTTTCATGAAGATATCTGGGAGTTTGTGCAGTCTCTGTTTGCCAGACGGGGTCTGAAAGCTCCTGAGATCAATCGCTGTCAGGCTATGGTCCCGCAGGACTTTGTCGCGCTTGAAAACCAGATGGGAACGGCTCCCGGGCTGCAATACGAGTGGGACGGCAAGTGCTTTTTTGCACTCGCCGGAGTTCCAGTGGAAATGCGACATGTGTTTGATAACCATATCAGTTCCATCATTCACGCGCGCTATCCTCATCTCAGCAAAGTGATTCAGCGCAGCATCCACACCTTTGGGATTTCGGAATCCGCTTTGGCAGAAAGGTTGGATACATCGTTAATTCCCAAGGACTTGGGATTTGCCTGGCTGCCTCAGACGGGCAGGGTGGACCTGAGAGTCTATGGGCACGACGAGAATATGATAAATGATACCGCGGACAAACTGATAGCCCAAATTCCTGAACTGGTGTGGGGCATTGATGAAGACACTCCCGCCGGGGTGTTGGGACGCTTGCTCAGAGATAAAAACTTGACAATATCACTGGCGGAATCCTGTTCGGGAGGCCTGGTCAGTAAGATTTTGAGCGATGAAGCCGGAGCTTCGGATTACCTGCTGGGAGGCGTGGTTAGCTATCATAATCAGCTAAAACACAATATATTGGGCGTTAGTGAAACGTCACTTGCTGAGCATGGTGCCGTGAGCGAAGAAACAGCATTAGAAATGGTGACCGGAATAAAAAGGTTGACAGATTCAGCTTGTGCTATTTCTGTGACAGGTATAGCCGGACCTTCCGGTGGAAGCGATTCCAAACCTGTTGGTACCGTGTATTTTGGGTTTTCTTATCTTGCTGAAGTCTGGACTCAGCGCCATGTATTTACGGGTTCCAGAGAGATTATCAGACATAAGGCGGCTGAAATGGCAATCCTGACTTTGGCAAAAAAGATCATGGGACGCGACCAATGAGAGTATTGGTGATAGGCAGCGGTGGCAGAGAACACGCTATCGCGTCTGCCTTCGCGCGCTCATCCAAAGTCTCAAATGTGTTAGTGGCCCCCGGTAATGCTGGCATCGCTAAAGATTTTGATACCCTTCCACTAAGCACGCTTCAGGAGCAGATTGATTATTGCGCCACATATCGTCCCGATCTTGTCTTCGTGGGTCCTGAACAGCCTTTAGAACGAGGCCTGGCGGATAGACTTCGAGAATTGGACATTCCGTGTGTAGGCCCTTCACAGGCAGCCGCAAGAATCGAAACCAGCAAGATTTTCGCCAAGCAACTCATGCAAAAATACTCTATTCCCACCGCGGCTTTTTTTCACACCTTTTCACTGGACGAAGCTTTGAGCTACTGCGCCGTTGACTGCAAGTATCCGGCTGTGATCAAAGCAGATGGACTGGCCGCGGGGAAGGGAGTTATCATAGTGCGGGATGCCATCGAAGCGAGGTCCGCGTTAGAGACCCTGATGGGCGTCCAAACCGATGGGAGGGCATACAATTCTCCTTCCAAACCTCAAAAAGGAGTAGTGATCGAGGAATACTTGAGCGGTTGGGAAGTATCTTTATTTGCCATAACCGATTCACAGGATTATGTAACGACCCTGTTTTCCCAAGATCATAAACAACTGCTGGACCATGACGCGGGCCCCAATACCGGTGGTATGGGTGCCTACGCTCCGGTCCCGGAAGCCGAGCCCTACAGGTCGGAAATCGAATCTCGCATTATAAGTCCCGTTCTGGCAGCCCTTCGCGACGAAGGCTGTCCATTTTCCGGGATTTTGTATTGCGGATTGATGATCACCGCTGAGGGGGCCAAAGTGATAGAATTCAACTGCCGGTTTGGCGATCCCGAGACACAAGCGCTGCTCCCTCTGTTGGATACGGACCTGGTGGAGGTTTGCCAGGCCATCGTGACTGGGCAGGTCAGAGACCTGAAACTACACTGGCGCGATCAATCCTGCGTGGCGGTAGTGATGGCTTCCGGAGGTTATCCAGGCAACTTTGCCAAAGGATATGTACTGAAGATACCGGCCAGTTTGGAGTCCAGGCTATTCTACTCCGGGGTTGAGAGTAAAGACGACATGCTGGTAAGCAGTGGAGGCAGAGTGCTTTGCGTCTCGGCCACGGGGCCAGATAAAGATTCTGCCCGCGCTCAGGCATACCGGGATATTGATCAGATCCATTTCCAGAACATGCACTTCCGCAAGGACATAGGCTTGCGCAAGAATGATCTATAGTTTAGGGTTACGCGTTTACCTTACGCGAGACCCGCAGCCTGCACATTGCGTAACGCATAACGCGTAACGCGTAACCAAGAATGAACAAGGCGGTCTAAATGAAGCTACATATATGGTTGCCGCTCCTGCTGGTCCTGCCATTGGCACTTTCTGCCACTGGCATCAGTGTGAGCAGCGAGACACCTGATGAGTTGATTCTGGAGTTCCAGCTTCCGGAATACAGCATCGAGCACAGCAGAGACGGCAGTACCACCTGGCAGAGAATCGTGTCGGATTACGGCAACGTGGATGCTCAGGAAGGTTATCCTGAGCTGAGAGCTTACTCAGAGGCGATAGCCGTTCCGGTGGATGGAGACATCAGCATTCAGGTGCTGAGCTCAAAAAGCAGCGTCATCAAAAACATCAATCTCTACCCCGCCAAAAAGATGGTGGTGGGCGATTGGGAAGTGGACTACGAGTTTTTCCAGGACCCCCGGATATACAACAGCAAACAGCTATATCCTGAAAGCATTGCCTCCAAAAGCGAAGCGGCTTTTATCGGTGACCGGCGCTTTATTCCCATCCGGATCAATCCTTTTCAATACCGTCCGGCCCTCAAAGAGTTGACGGTGCATAGCTCGATCAGGATTCGCGTGAGTATCATCGGTGATAAATCCCAGGCCAAAAACTGGCAGTTCTCGCAGAATCCCATCGATAATGTGGCGGATAGGTTTTTTCTGAACAATGCCAGTTCCAAAGCCTGGAGATTGGAAAAAACCAGAGACGGCAGTTATCAGTCCCCCAAAAACGGCAGCAGTCAGGTTTCACGGATCCAGCTGATCGTCGATAAAGATGGGATCTATAAAGTAGACAAGGCCTTTCTGCAAAACCTGATCAGCACCGAGACGGACTCTCTGGGCCTGACCATGGCCTGGGACCTCAGTGCTCTTGATCCCCGCAGACTGGAACTCAGTGATGAGAACGGGACGGTCCCTATCCACTTTGTGGGCGAAACCGATGGGGCGTTCAACAGTGGCGACTACTTTGAGTTTTATGGCCGTCGTCATGCTGGAGATACTGGCTACATGGACGATTACACCGCCGAAAACGTTTACACGCTTTATCTTAAGGACACTCTGGGTGCCAGGATGGCGGTTGAAAACGGTGGCTTGATCGAGTATAGCAGCGGTAATTACATATCTCCCGACGCTTATGAATACACCGCGATATTCCAGGAGCAGTCTGTAAGTGACAAACTTGGCAGAGGGTGGAGTGCCGCCAACCCCACTTATTATAAAGAAGACGTGTGGTTTTGGAAAAAGATCAGCGCTCCCAATCTGGAAATCGTGCCCATCGAACTGCAGTTTCCGATCGACAGCACTATCCGTACTGCCAGTGCCAAGGTTGCCCTGCATGGCCTCACCTATTCAGAAACCCTGATCCCTGGCCAGTGGGACCACGAAGCATCTGTGCGCTTGAACCAGGCAATGATCAACACTCATACCTGGGTAGGCCAAACAGAGCAAGTGTTCCAAAACGCCAACCCCATACCCAATTCCTTTATCCGGAACGGCACCAACAACCTCTTTATCAGCCTGTCTGGTAACACCGTGATGGGGGATAGGGAACAGGTCTTGCTGGACTACGTGGAGGTCAAGTATTGGCGGCAATACAAGACCACCGAAGACTTTATCAAGTTTACCAAACCCTCCAACCGCCCTGGAGGCCTCTATCAGTTTGCCCTGGAAGGCTTTTCGAGCGGGGACATATCGGTTTACAAAATCGGTTCCAGCGTCTTCAACAGCGTCCAGATCGAATCTTTCGACCTCAACGGCATGGCTCCCTGGACCGTTACTATGCAGGACAGCGTAGCCTCCACGGCTATTGAATATTACGCATGCACCGAGAGCCAGAAGATGATTCCCAAGCTGGCCAGGCTGGATATCCCATCCGATCTTCGGGATCCTTCCAATCAAGCTGAGATCATCGTGATCAGCAGGCGGGACCTCTTGAATTCCGAGGGCGGTACCAGGATTAAAGACCTCTACGAGAGCAAGGGATACACCGTCATGATGGTGGATATCCAGGACGTGTTTGACGAGTTCAACAGCGGTATCCGGGACGCACAATCCATTAAAAGCCTGTTATCCTACGCTTACAACAACTGGGCGGAACCGCAACTGCGGCATGTGCTGTTACTGGGTGAAGGAGTAGATGATGAGCGTGACAACAGCCCTTCCAGACAGTATGCAGTAATCCCGGTCAAAAAGACCTGGACCTACAAGCATGGCGCAACGGCTTCAGACAACTGGTATGCATGCATTGTCGGAAATGATACGGTGCCAGACATATCCATAGCCCGAGTGGGAGTGTGGAGGACAGACCAGATCCCTGCGGTGGTTACAAAAATGGAAAACTACCACAACAATCCTCTGCCCAATCGGCTCTGGAACAGCCATCTCACCTTCACTTCCGGAGGGAAGATCACCGATTCCAATGATATCTTTGCCCAGCAGTCCGAGCGGATCAAACGCAGGAACGTATCAGACGATTATCGCGTCACCCGGGTTTATACTTCCACGCAAACCGTGAGCCCGGATTACTTTGGCGGCACCTTTGCCCTCAAGGATGCCATCAACAGCGGCACCCAGTACGTGCAGTTTATGGGCCATGGCGGAGGTCGTATCTGGGCGGATTATAACCTTTTCAATTTCAACGACGTGGCCACTTTGAACAATCAGACTTATCCGATCGTGGTGAGCCTGGCTTGTTATGCCTCGGCTTTTGATACCAACGGTTCCGCGTCTATCAGTGAAGCCCTTATCATGCAGGCCGACAAAGGCTCGATTGCCACTCTGGGATTCAGCGGCCTGGGTTATCTGGACCAGGATGAAGATTGGGGCCTGGCCTTGACGGAAGCTCTTTTCAAAGAAGACTTTCCTTCGGCGGGCGAAGCGGTCCAATTTGCCCTGGCAAGATTCTTCACCACAACGACTTCCACCGCGGCCCGTTATGCCCTCACAAACGGAGCTTCATATATGGGAGATCCGACGATCAAACCCAGAAAGCCGGTAAGAGACGCTCAGGTTGGCGCGGTATCCCACGTGCTCGCTCATGGCGATACGCTCAGAGTGAACGCGGTTTTTCCAAACACGGTCACCGCGGCGCGTCTGTATATCATGAAAGAGAACGAGAAGGTGATCAACGTCCCCTTCGACCTTCCGGTGATCAATGGCAACTACAATGCCAGCTATGTGGTCCCCGCCACAGGCGAAGATCCCTATACCCGCAAAATCTATGTGGCTGGATATTCCTCTCAGAACGAGTATGTGGGTGTATCGGCATTTGGAGTGGGACGGCCAGCCGTTTTTCATTATGCCATAGAACCTGCGACCCCGGCCTGGAGAGATTCCGTGGCCTTTATGGCCAGGGCTTTTTCCTCGACGCCAATTCTTTCCATGACCTGCAAAGTGCGCACCGATAGTGTGGGAACTACGATCAACTGGGTCGATCTGCCTATGCAGCTTACTGACCCTGACAACAATACCTGGACTACCACAGGTCGCCTGGATCCCCAAATAACTGGAAAAGAAGTGTTTTATAAATACTCGATCAGCACCCAGGACAGCACCGGGACCGTGGTTTATGAATCCTTTCTGAGTAATCTGGTGTACGCGGGGCCCGACCTTTTTCTCCGAGACATCAAACTGGACAATGAGGATGGCGAGTTCGCGCTCAAGGTGTTGGTATCCAATGTGGGTAATGCGGAATCGGCAGACACCGATCTGCGCTTGTATGTGAGCATCAATGGCGCAAACCAGACACAGTTCAGCACCCAGGTGCTTGGTCCATTGGCGGTAGAAGAAATGCGCTGGGAATCCATTCCCCTGGCAGGTCTGCCCAGCGGAAACGTCAATTTTGAAGTCCGGGCCAATTGGGGCAACAGCTTCCCGGAATGGCATCTATTCTATAATACCAACAACATCATCACTTTGACGCTGCCTTATAACTACCATAGTGTCGATTCCAATGGTCTGGTCATTCCCTCCGTGGATGCCAATGTCCTTTGTGAAATTCCCGCGGACCTGGTTCCATCCGGAAGCTCAGCAGTCTTTTATGTGAACAGCGTGGGCACCCTGACTGCCAGCAACCAGCCAGATATCCACCCCATAAAACTTCTTTCTTCAGACGGGGCTGCCAATCCGGTATCCTCTCTGGCATATGAGATCAAGACCCTGAACGAAGCGCTCGTGGACTCCACCGGCACCTTTGTGGGTGGAAAAAGGATGAAACTCACCTTCTTCTACAGCGCTCTGGACCAGACCACTCAGAGCCAGGAAGCAGAAAACTCCTACAAGATCTATCGTTGGGACGCTTCTGGCAGAAAATGGATCCTCCAGGGTGGTAATATCTCCGCGTCAGAGGATAGAGTCGTCTTTGAAGTCAGAAGACACGGCATCTACACTATCTTCCGCAACCGGGACCTGATCAGGCCTACTATCGACGTAAATGTGCAGGACCAGGAGTTTACCATCGGCGGCTATGTTTCCGGGAAAGGCACGATCTCTCTGCTGCTCAGCGATGCCAACGGGATCGACGTGTTTGACAACTCGATCAAACTCTACCTCAACGGCACCCAAGTGCAGGATAACGAGTATGTGGCTTCGATAAATCTGGATAACATCAACCGCATCCCGATCAAGTATCAGCTCAATCTACAAAGGGGCAACTACACCCTGGTGGTGGATTGTAAGGACGTGAACGGAAACTTCAACACCCGCGAAATTCAGTTTATTGTCAACGAAACCTTCAACATCACCAAGATCGGCAATTATCCCAATCCCATACTGGGAAGAGCAGAAGACCCCAAAAATGACGGTCGCACCAGATTCACCTATGTGCTGACCGACGATGCCGATCAGGTTACCATCAAAGTTTACACGGTAGCCGGACGTCTGGTGAAAACCTTTACCAATCTGCCCACGGGAGTGGGTTATCATGAATATCCCCGCACGCTCTATGCCTGGGATTGCAAGGATGAAGCAGGCTTCCCGCTGGCTAATGGCGTGTATTTTTACAAAGTGATTGCCCGTAAAGGCAACAAGACTATTGAGAAGACCATGAAAATGGCCATCCTCAAATAGGAGAGCAGATGAAGCAGCAATTTATCATAACTGAGCAGGATGAGAGAGCTGAGATGACTGGTTGTCACAGCCCTCGAACCCTTCCACCCTTCCATGCCCCCAGACTCCTTCTGATATTCCTGGCCTGTGTGTCCATTCTCTCTTTAAGCGCTGGACGCTATGCGGGAGACTTTATGATGATCGGGGCCGGAGTCCGGCCGCTTGGAATGGGAGGAGCGTTTTCAGCCTTGGCTGATGACGGTTCCGCGATCTTTTGGAATGCTTCCGGTATTGCAGGCATCACAGAAAGGGAAGTGGCGGCCATGCACGCTTTTCTGTATGGAGGGCTGGCATCCTATGACAATCTCAGTTATATCCAGCCACTGCCAAACGGGGTGAGCATTGGTCTCAATCTCACCAGACTCACGGTAAGCGATATCCCGTATTTTTCGGAAAGCTATCTGATCGGGACGAATGTGGACCAACGTATCAACAACAGCGCCTACCACTTGCCTGGAGTCCCGGACAGCGAGTTTGACAGTACCGATGATCTTTATCAGTTTGCCTTTGCCAAGCATTTTCGCTATGACGCCAATATGGGCTGGTTGTTCTTTGAAATTCCCTTTGATTTCTACCTGGGCGGTAACGTCAAGTTTATCAAACGGAAACTGAGGACAAACTACGGAACCGGGACTGGTGTGGACCTGTCGTTTAAGATCACTACAGATATGGGCGTGATCTTCGATGTGGAGGAATTGGGGAAGCTGGATTTTGCCATGAATTTCCAGGATGTAGCCGGAACCGATATCGCGTGGGACACGGTGAACAAGATCAAGGACGAAGTGCTTTTCAACACCAAACTGGGCCTCGCCATCCGTCAACCCATACCCCCTCTGAAATCAGAACTCAAACTGGCCTACGATTATGACTATGTATATGAAGGCACCAGCCACTATGGCGTGGAGTGGGACTATAACAACAAAGGAAGCCTACGGGCGGGATATTATGACAAGAATATCAGCCTGGGTGCTTCAGTAAAGATCTACGACGTAAATCTCGATTACGCGCTGGTTACCAATCCGGTCGGTGTCACAAACCGTCTGGGTTTGCGCTTGAGATTCTGACCCGGGAGAATACCATGTCCAAAACCCTGCAACTTATTGCCCTGCTCATGTTAACCGTGATTTTAATATCATGCTCCGGCACTGATAAACCGGAAGAAGACACCACTCCACCTTTTCCACCCACCATGGTTCCCCACCTGGGAGACGTGGGAGATCCACCCACCACCTATTATGGACAATCGGCGATTCTGACGGAAGACAATAACGGCATCGACACGGTTGCCGACGGAAACTGGATCAGGATTGCCTGGAAACCCTTTATAGATGAAGATTTGAACCTGGTACGGATCTGGCGCTTTGACGAATTCAATCCCACTCCGGTGCAGATTGATTCCATCGCTCCCAACAATGACTACTATCTGGACAGCCGGGATCAACTACCCGAGAGAATCTGGTATTCATATTTCATTGACATAGTAGACTTTGCCGGCAATACAGCCCGGTCTGACACTGTATCCTATGCCCTCCTGGCTAAACCGGTGCTTCTGGACCCTCCCAATGGGGCCACCATTTCTCCGGTAGGGGCCAGAGTGTATTGGAACAGCAGCGGTTTTGCCTCTATTTACAGGCTGGTTTTGTTTGATTCCAATCATAACTATTTGTGGCATCAGGACCTCCCCACTGCGATGGAAGAACAGCTCTTTATGGATATTCCGGTAAATCTACTCACTCAGCACTCCGGCGAGGGTATTTACTGGCGCATTGATTCCTTTGACTGGGATGAAGAACGTCAGCAGTATCTGGGTGCCGAATCTTTGGAACGGATCGTCTATATCCAGTGATTTAGACTTCTAAGTGAAGCCCTGCCATCTTGGCAGGGCTTCACTTTTATATTAAGTAAGGGATTTCGGCAGAAATAGACTATTCTTGCGACTTTCTAAGCGTCTGTGGGCTAGATGATTAGGACATTAATTCAGGATTTGGAAGCAGAACGGCATCAGCTTTTTTGGGCTTAGGTATCAATCTTGCTTATCTTATAAGGACAATGAATTGAGCTTGGAATTTTTGTTAACCAAATATAACTAAGAAGAATGAAAGGAGAGGAGATGAAGAAGCACTTCATACTACTCATGCTACTGAGCCTTGCGGCCTTATTAATGGCAGCGCAGGGAAGCATCGTGTTTTCTCAGAATCCCAGTTCTGTGCAGCTTCTGCGTGAAGCGCAGAATGGGCTGAGCGTACGCTATACCCTGGACAAATTGGATTACCAGGATATGGACACCCCTGAAGGAAGATTTACAGACCTGTCTGTTCAGCATTATACCAGCACCAATGTGGCCGGTCTGCCAAAGCTGCCATTGCAGAGGCAGATTATTGCCGTCCCGGAAGGTGCCACCGTGGTGCCCAGCATCGTAACCGCACAAAGACAGATTATTGCGTTGGCTTCCCGCGGGATCAATTATCCGATCATGCCACGCCAGGAATCCGTCTCCAAGAGCGCTAATCCTGCCGACATTTCTTTTGAGGTCAACCGCGATTTCTACAACCGCTCAGCCTGGACTCAGGAACCCTTCGTCCGGGTGGAAGAGATCGGTTATATGCGCGGTGTCAGACTTTTTGCCCTGGATTTTATGCCTGTGCGTTACAATCCAGCTCAGGGCGAGATCGAAGTGATCGTCGAAGCTGAGATCAGAGTGGACTTCGCCGGGGCCGATCTGGCTGCCACCGAAGCTCTCAGAGAACGTTATTACTCGCCCGCTTTTAATGGCATTTACCAGAAAAGCCTGCTTAACCCATTAGACAACAGGGCTACTCTGAACCGCTATCCCATGAGCTATCTGATCATCACACCTCCCAACTTTGTGACTGCCCTGCAGCCCTTTGTGGATTGGAAGATCAAGGAAGGCTTCAACGTGATCGTGGCTACCACAACTCAGACGGGTACCACCGCAAACGCGATCAAAACTTATCTTCAGAATATCTGGAACAACGCCACAACCGCCAACCCCGCACCCAGTTATCTGCTCATCGTTGGTGATGTCGCTCAGGTGCCATCAAATACAGGCACAACCGGTTCCCACGTGACGGACCTCACGTATGTCCGCCTTCAGGGCACCGACTTTGTGCCAGAAATGTACTTTGGTCGTTTTTCCGCCACCACCGAAGCCCAGGTGACCAACCAGGTCAATAAGACTCTCATGCATGAAATGTACACCATGCCCAGCGATGCCTATCTTGGCGACGTGGTCATGATCGCTGGTGCCGATCCCAGTTGGGCCCCCACGCATGCCAATGGCCAGATCAACTACGGTGTCAACAACTATTTCAATCCCGCTCATGGGATCAATAGCTTCACCTACATGTATCCGGCTTCAGGATCCTCCGACAGCCAGATCATCCAGAACGTCTCCAACGGAGTGGGCTATGTAAACTACACTGCCCACGGCAGTGAGACCAGCTGGGCCGATCCCACTTTCACAGTAGCTAACGTCAACGGGCTTCAAAACGTCAACGAATGCCCGGTTGTGGTTGGCAACTGCTGTCTCACCAGCGCTTTCAACACCAACGTCTGCTTCGCGGAAGCCTGGCTGAGAGCCGAAAACAAGGGCGGAGTGATCTATATCGGCGGCACCAACAGCACCTATTGGGACGAAGATTACTGGTGGGGAGTAGGTTACAAGCCCCCCGTGGTAGGTTCCGGCTCTCCTTTCATCGCTGGCCGGACCGGTGCCTACGACTCGATGTTCCACGAACATAACGAGCCCCTGGCCGATTGGGCTACGAGCGTCGGCGCTGCCACTTTCATGGGCAATATGGCTGTGGTGCAGTCAAACAGCTCCCGCATCAACTATTATTGGGAGATCTATTCCGTGATGGGCGATGCCAGCCTGATCCCATATCTTGGGATTCCCGCTTTGAATTCTGCTGTAGTTCCCGAGACGATCTTCCTCGGTATGGGCAGTGCTGACATTATCGCTGACCCCTACAGTTATGTGGCCATTTCGATGAATGGCATTTTGCATGGTACCGGTTTGGTGGATGCCACTGGCAATATGACCCTGAGCTTCACTCCTTTCACGGAGCCGGGAACAGCCCAGCTGGTGATCACGCGCTCCATGCGTAAACCCCTGATCGCCAACATCCAGGTGATTCCCAATTCCGGGCCCTATGTGACCGTCAGTCCCATCACCGTCAACGATCCTAACCAGAATGGCCTGGCCGAAGCCGGTGAGATCATATCCATGGACATCAGCTTTAACAATGTAGGAGTAGTGGAAGCCACTGGCCTCACTGCCAGCCTCACTACCACCAATCCCTGGGTATCACTATTAACGGCCAGTTCCCCGATTCCAAACGTGCCAGCAGGCAGCAGCATCGATGTCACAGACCTGTTCAGTGTTCAAATCAGTCCCATGATTCCTGATCAGCAGGTCATCAATTTCGACATAAGCATCACAGACGGCAGCAATACCTGGTCCTCAAGCCGCAGTATCACTGCCTACGCTGCCGATCTGCAAATCACCGGCGTGACCATGAACGACGGCAACACCAATGGCTTCCTCGAGCCTGGTGAAGTAGTCACCATCCAGATGGCCTTAGCCAACAACGGCCACATGCCCATCAGCGGTGGAAGCATGGTGATCGTGCCCAACCATCCTGGCGTAACTCTGGACAACGAAAGCTTTGTCCTGCCTCCTATGTCGATTGGGGCCAGCGCTCAAATCAGCGTGATCGCGTTTTTGGCTGGCGACTTGCAGACAGGAACGGTGATTTCTCTGGGAGTTGCTATCAATGCCGGCGCGCAGATGATCAACCACACCATTTCTCTGCCGATTGGTATGACTGGCGAGGATTTTGAAGCCGGAAACTTCACCAACTATCCCTGGACCAACAACAGCCCCGTTCCCTGGACCATCCAGAGCGGTGCAAACAACACCCATGGTGGCACTTACGGCGCCAAATCCGGCACCATATCGCACAATGGTACCACAGAGCTGTCTTTGACCCTCAACGTTGGCGCGGCCGGGAACATCAGCTTCTGGAGAAAAGTCTCCAGCGAGAGCGGATACGATTTCCTGCGCTTTCTGATGAATGGCACTGAAATGGCCTCATGGAGCGGAACTCAGGATTGGACCCAGATGAGCTATCCGGTCCAGCCTGGTCCGAATACCTTCAGCTGGAAATACACCAAGGACGGATCTGTGAGTTCCGGAAGCGATTGCGGCTGGGTGGACGATATCATCTTCCCGATGGCTGGCAGTTCCAACGCGGCCATTTTCTATAGTCCCAATGAGACCATCTCTTTCACGGAAGTTGCCGCTGGCAGCACTGTGAGTGCCGACCTGGTGATTCGCAATCTGGGCAATATTACTATGAGTGGCATGATCACTATGCCCACTGGTTTCGTGCTCTCGATGAACGGCACCGTCCTGCCTCCCGATTATTCCTACAACCTTGAGGCCGGGCTCAATCAGGTGTTTATGGTCAGCTACACTGCTCCCACTCCAGCCATCAACCTCGACGATGTGATCATCGTTTCATCCAATGATGCCAACAATCCCGCTGTCATGATCCCAATCACAGTAAGCGCGGTGGTAGCAAACGATGATCCTGTGATTCCAGCCGTCACCAAGCTGGAAGGCAACTATCCCAACCCCTTCAATCCAGAGACTGCCATCCGCTTCTCGACCCGTGAAGCTGGTCCCGTGAGGCTCAGTATCTACAACCTGAAAGGTCAGCTCGTGAAATCCCTGCTCAATTCAAACCTGCCAGCCGGCAATCACAGAGTGATCTGGAACGGCAAAGACGAGAGCGGGCGCAGCGTCTCCAGCGGTATTTATATGTATCGCATGGAAGCGGCCGGTTACTCAAAAACCCTAAAAATGATGTTGATGAAATAAATCAATCTGTCCAGGCGGCATCAATTGGTGCCGCCTGGATGTTTTGGAAAATGAGTTGATCATGAGGCCCGTTTTTTTTGGTTGACAGATTTTGCGGTCCACATAATCTACTCGTTTTAGCAGAGATTAACACTGAAGCGGAGAATGCCGGTCTCAGACTTTCGTCGGATCGGAATCCTACGCTCCTCATACATTAAATAAAAGTCGTGAATCCATGGAGGATCCAATGAAACATTTGATACTGACCCTGACCCTGCTGCTCACCCTTTTGGGGCTGACAGCGGAGCAGGTGACCGTCGGGCCCAATCAAAACCAGGTTCGGCTTGTACAAAGCCAGTCCGACAACATGGTCCTGGAGCTCACTCTGGGCCATTTCAACCGGGAAGCCGTTCAAATCAACGGCAGCACTTGGTATCATATCGATCTTAAAAAAGCTGGCCTGACTCTGGAGAGCGGTTTGCCTCAGCTTCCTGTGATGGCTGGCAGTGTGATCATACCCAACACGGCCAGGATGGAGCTCAGCACCGTCCTGAGTGAGTATGTGGATATTCCCATGCAGGTGGCACCCTCCAAGGGCAATTTGACCCGTGATATCGATCCGGACAGCGTGCCCTACAGCTTTTCTCCCTTCTACTCCGGGACCGAAGCATGGCCGCAGAGCAACTCCGAATTGACTGAGCCATTTATCCTCAGGGACTATCGTGGCATCACGGTCCGCTTCGTGCCCTTCAGCTATTTCCCCTCCACCGGAACTTTGAGAGTATACACCAAAATCCAGGTAGCGCTCAACAACACCGGCACGGACCTCACCAATTCCCTTTCCGTTCCCAAGAACAGCTATAGCGAGGAGTTTGAGGGCATCTACGAAAACATGTTCCTCAACTTCCAGCAGGCCAAGTATCCCTCTCTGGCAGAACAGGGACGCATTCTGGTGATCAAGCACAACATGTTTGACACTGATATCATGCCCTGGGTGAACTGGAAGCGTCAAAACGGCTATCAGGTGGACGTGGTGGATGTCAGCGTGGCTGGCCCTACCGCCAACAATATCAAAACCTATATTCAAGGCCAGTATGACCTCAACAATGGCCTGATGTTTGTCCAGATCGTGGGCGACGCTCCTCAGGTGCCTACCCTCACTTCGGGTGGAGGAGGCTCTGATCCTTCCTTCGCGCTTCTGGCAGGAGGCGACAGCTATCCCGATATCTATGTGGGCCGCTTCTCAGCCCAGACCGTCACGGAGCTTCAGACCCAGGTCACCAAAGCCGTGGAATACGAAAGAGATCGCGTAGCCGGCAATGTCTGGCTCCAAAAGGCTATGGGCATCGCTTCCAATGAAGGCGGCGGCTCACAAGGCGATATGGGAGAAAGCGATCAGGCCCACATGGAACTGATTCGCACGGACTTGCTTGGTTATGGCTATACTTCCGTGGACCAAATGTATCAGACCCAGGGAGCCACAGCCGCACAGGTGAGCGCCAATCTCAACCAGGGACGGGGCTTTATCAACTATGTGGGGCACGGATCTGACACCTCCTGGGTGACCACAGGTTTCAGCAACACCCACGTCAACGCTCTCACCAACGACAACATGCTGCCCGTCATCGTCTCGGTAGCCTGCGTAAATGGCAACTTCACCAGCCAGACCTGTTTTGCCGAAGCGTGGCTGAGAGCAAAAAACAACAGCACCGGCGAGCCCACTGGCGCTGTAGCAATGTATGCCAGCACCGTCAACCAGGGTTGGAATCCTCCCATGCGCGGACAGGATGAAGTCACCGACCTCCTGGTCGCGGAAGCCAAAAAGACCATCGGCGGCCTCTATTTCAACGGCTCCTCCAAAATGATAGAAGTATATGGCACCAGTGGCATCAGTGAGTATAAAAACTGGACCATCTTTGGAGACGCGTCTCTAATGGTGCGCACCAAAGACCCCATGCCCTTGACTGCCAACTACAATCCCATTCTCTTTATGGGAATGAACAGCTTCACCGTGGATACTATCGCCGGGGCCAGAGTGACCCTTTCAGCCAATGGTACCGTCTATGGCCACGCCATAGCCGATCTGACTGGAAACGCGGTGGTTTCGATTCCCACCCCTCCAGTGGAGCCGATGGACCTCACCCTCACCATTACAGCTTTCAACCGTGAAGCCCATATCGCCACCGTTCAGGTGCTTCCCTCCACTGGACCTTATGTGGTGGTTACCGGAATGACCGTGACGGACAACAACAACAACCAGGCTGACTTTGGCGAAACCGTCAACATCGGCTTTGGCCTCAACAACGTGGGCTCCGGTGCCGCTCAGGGAGTGGTGATGAATCTCAGCACCACCAGCCCTTATTTGACCGTCCTGAGTGGACAGGACAGCATCGGTGACATCCCGGCTGAAACTACCGGCGGTACTGTCACCGGCTTCACAATTCAAATCGCTGCCAACGCACCCGATCAGCATGTGGCCCCTCTGGACCTGTTGATCACCCTGAGCGACAACACCACCTACGCCTACACCCGCAACCTCACTGTCAACGCTCCCAACATGCAATGGGGTGCCCTTTTGGTGGATGACAGCGTGGGCAACAACAATGGCCGGGTCGAAGCTGGCGAAACCGTCACTCTGAGCTTTCCGATCAACAACCTCGGTGGTGCTCAGGCCAACGATCTGATCAGCGCTTTGGCGATCAACAACGGGACCAACGTCTCAGACCCTGTGCAGACCACCTTCACAGCCCTTCCGGCCGGTGGCAGTGTCAATATGATTTACACCGTCACCTTCAGTTCACAGATACCGGTTGGTACCACCATCAATATGACTGCCATGGTATTCAGCGGAATGTACAGCGCCATGCAGACCTACACGATGAACGTGGGCCAGGTGATGGAAGGCTTCGAAGGAGGTTTTGGTGGCTATGACTGGGTGTTTGCCAACGGCAACTGGACTACCGTTCCGGGAAGCTACAACGGCACCACGGCTGCCAGGTCGGCCACGATCTCACACAACCAGAATACTTCGATGTCTGTGACCATGGTCAGTCAGGCTGCCGGAAACATCTCATTCTGGAAGAAGGTTTCTTCCGAGCAGAACTATGACTACCTGAAATTCTATATCAACAACACCCTCAAAAACCAGTGGAGCGGCACCAATGACGTCTGGAGCCAGCTCACCTATCCCGTCAACGCTGGCACCAACACCTACAAGTGGGAGTATGTCAAAGACAGCATGGTCTCCAGTGGTGACGATTGCGCCTGGATCGACGACATCATCTTCCCCTCCACAGGTGGGACCACCGGAGCTCCCATGATATCCATGGATATCACCAGCCTGGATTACGGTGACATCCTCCTGGGTGAGACTCCTGTCCTGCCCGTCACGATCAACAACGTGGGTGACGCGGTGTTAATCGGCACGGTGGAAACATCCGCTCCCTTCAGCATTGTCGATGGTGGAGGCAACCTACTCGAACAGATGAATGTGGTGATCCAGCCTTCCAGCTTCCTCCAGTTCGATCTGCGGTTCGCTCCCAGCGCGGCTGGCAGCTTCGATGGCAGTCTGATTATCAATACAGATGATTCTGCCAATCCTAGCATCGTGATCACCCTCAGCGGCACCGCCAATCCAGTCGCGAACGACGATCCCATCCTGCCAGCTGTAACCGCTCTCAAGGGCAACTATCCCAATCCCTTCAATCCCCGCACCACGATCAGCTACAGCGTCAAAGAGCAAGGTCCCGTTTCCATCGGCATCTTCAACCTCAAAGGCCAGCTCGTCAAGACCCTGGTCAGCGAAGCCAAAGCTGCCGGAGACCACACTGTGGTCTGGGAAGGCGATGATGATAATGGACGTCAGGTCTCCAGCGGAATCTATCTCTATAAGATGTATTCCGGCAAATACACCAGCACCAAGAAAATGATCATGATGAAGTAATTCATTAGGGATCAAAAGAATACAATGAAGCGGAGCGGGAGACTGCTCCGCTTCTCTATTATGCCGACGAACAGAACTTCATGGAAAAACCTGTGCATACCGCCGTTGCAATGGCTAATAAACTTATGCGCGACTATTGGTTACTTATTCATAAGAGCCGTCATGCGAACAGGCATCTCCCACCCAAGCCCAACAAATTGGGGATGGGTCCGATGTGATCAGGGCAAGGATGTGCTCAACGGTTATGGTTGAGTTAAAGACCATAACCGTGCCGGGAAGCTGAGTTTCAGAAACACACCTCCCATTCGTTCCCAGTTACCCGCCGTAGAGATGCCGTGCGCTCTCCGGCGTTTTTCGGGGGAGGAGGCACGGTATCTCTACGGCGGGTAACCAGCAAGGAACCTGAGGAACTCGTCGAGACCATTGAATAATCGGTATCACTGGCTTCAGAGCTAGTGAAAAACATCACCTTGACCGTCTTGGAGTTCGAAGCCCCAAACAAATTGTACGTTTATCTCTATACCTGATGGGGCGTTGGACTTACGTGCAGTACTTCGAAGACATATATCTCGCGGGTGTACTGGTTGAAGTCCAATCGGCCCGCAAACTCGCTGCCACGC
>ERZ795031.874-NODE-874-length-34944-cov-14.177563_pt1 | contig 34944 bp, 35 predicted proteins | sample MGYA00375123_ERZ795031 | MGnify/ENA primary metagenome ERZ795031 (study PRJEB30166, sample SAMN05720159) | activated sludge metagenome | isolation source: anaerobic digester from wastewater treatment plant | place: USA | collected 2015-04-21 ...
TAGATTGCATCTTTGCAATTTCAGATTTAATCATTACGCTTTCTTGCTGCATAAGATTTTCAGTAAAGCTATCAGCATGTAATACTATTCCTTTTTCCATTTCACTTTGAATGTTTCCAACACAATCAATTAACTCTGAGATCATAGGATTAGCAATGTTTCTGATTAAATTTGGAATAGATATTGTCGCTCTACACGAAACCTGAGAATTTGCTCTTCTACAAATTGCTTTATTAAGATTGGAAGATATGCTTGAGACATTGGCAACAATAGATATAAAAGATGAACCTTTAAAGTTTTCTATCTGTGCTGTTACTGAAGTCTCATAATTAACAATCAGCCTTATCAGTCTCTTATTTTTAACCGAAACCAACGCTTCAGCTACTACTCTGGAAACATGATCCACATTGATCCTTAATGGATTACTGTTATTGAGTGCTGCATCACTATAGCTGTTTGATACACTACTGGATATAATACTCACAATATCTGCAAAACTCATATTAGAGGTTTCAAGTAGAATATTTGGCACTTCTGCAGTTACTTTTACACTGTTATAATTTATCGTAATATTCGCATTAATCATCATGTAATGGAAGATTGTCGAATAAAGATTTTTGTATAAGTCCTCAAGAGTAATGATCGCATCAAAGATTGTCATGCTATTTTCATTCACCATAAACGATGAATCAGCATTTCTTAACTGTAAGTTTCCATTTATAGCACTATCAACACTTGCATCAGTATTTAAGCCTTTTGCAGTAAGATTGGTTATATTACCTGAAGAATCAATTGTATTAGTAATGTCTGATTGTAATGCACTTAATTCAGGAACAGATAACAAACTATCAGTACTTTGCACTGATTCTATATCCGCAATTCCATCCTGAGTGTTGGCTTCATCTTTTAAGATATCAATTAAGACGTTTATTTTTCGAGCAAGTTCAATTAAAGCAGAGCCATACAAAGTATCTGGCTCAGTTGTATCACTTACACCTCTATAATCATTTCTTCCTACATATCCTTCATAATCATTATCGTACTGCCAAATGAAAGTTGAGTTTATTAGATTTTGAATGTTGAATCTAACTGCATTAAATCTTCTAGCAGTAAAGTTCATTGGAAGCCAGTCAATTAAAAAGAACGTTGAAAACTTAGTGTTCTCGTAGGAAGCAACTGTATCATTCCATTCAAGTCCTACTTCGGTTAAGGCATTATATAAGCAATCCACCATTTCGTTCCATACTGTTTTAGCAAATAAAGAGGTGTTTTCCTTATAAACCAAAGCATGGTAGGCTTGTTGTCTTTCAGGATTATCTGTCCAATTCCACTTTGGATAATCTTTTCTAAGCTTCAATTCTTTCATAAGTATCACCCAAACTTAGCAATGGCTGCACCAGTGTAAATGTTCTTCATATTTGTGTTTTTTACAACGTAAGCAGTATTATCACTGAACTTAAAGAAAATCCCGTTATATCCTTCTTGTGCATTAAATGTGCCTTGATCATCAGCTGGGATTGAATTTCCAATCCAAAGTCCGTCTGCAAACTTTTTAACTAGTCCAAAATCTTTAGTCAAGCCTGATCCTGATCCTAATTGTAAAAATGGGAAATCTTCATCTTCTGTTGTATAACCAAGTTTTAGTTTTAAGTCACCACCTCCGTTATAAACATCAAATCCGTTAGCAGTCATTTGCGAGAAGCCTTCAGAACCTCCTGGCTGACCAGCATAGTACTTGCCACCATAAATAGTAGCATCACCTGACATATACGCATTTCCGTTTTCATCTACAATGAATTGATTATTGATGTTGATATTTCCGCCTATAACTTCAATCGAACCTTTGAATTTGTAGTTGCCTGACACAGGATCAAAGTAAAGTTTATCTTCAAGTGTACCAACACCACCTAATGCCTGCATTCTAAACTCATCAGCGTTCATTATTATTTTGGCGGCATTGTCTCCTCTTTCAATGGTCAGACCATTATTTTCAGATATCTTAACGCCATAGTACGAAGTGTTTTTAGAAACGGTTTCTTTTTCAGTTTTAACTAAATCCGCTTCAAGAGTTGCTTCACTTTCGCCAACTTCAAGTTCTATGTTTTTTGATATATAAGGTTTTGCCTTAATACCAATAAGTCTTACATTTTCATCAATTCCTAGTTTTGTAAACTTCAAGTGAAGTTCGTCACCTACGGTTATCTCTTTACTATTTCTAATAGTTATTGAATAGGTAGGATTAACTCTTGATGTTTTTACTGTTTTAGAAATAGAGACAACATTATCATCAATAATTTCTACAGGTTCTTCTCTACCTTTGTGCCTATAAAGCGATACTGAATAGAAATCAAAACCAACATCCATGTTTAGCTTATCTGCCAGTTTTAAGATAATGCTTCTCACTGTTGATTCTTCATTTACCTCAAATGTTGTTATCGTTTGTGAGTCAACAATACCGATTTGAAATTCAGTACCTTCAAGTATCTTTGCTAAAATCTGTCGTGGCGTACCTGTTTCCACAAATGAAGTTTTTGAATACTCATTAAGTCTATATGAGACGTGTTCACAACCTATTTTTAATACATATAGCCCTCTTGAAAGAGAACGAGCTACAGATATTACATCGTAATAATCACCTTCGTAATTAACTACAAGATCTGTGTTCGTTACTTTTTCTAAGAGCTCATCCGTAAGTAAAGTTTCAAATGATAAGGTCTTAACACCTTTGAGCGTAATATTTGTTTCACAAGATAAAACTTTATCTACTTCAGTCTGCAATGGACCGCTTTTTAAGTTAATTAACAATGACATATCTTAAACCCCCATTGCTCTCTTATAAGTAAAGTTTCTACTGCTTTGGATTTTACCTGTTGCAGTAGCAATTTCCTCCCCATCTAAATAAACTGGAACACTTACTTCTATTCTTTGCGTAGACTCACGCATTTCATTGATGCTACCAAGTCCATCTTTTACACTATTTTTCAAAGATAAATACACATCGCTGATACTATCAAGGATTGATTTCTTTGCTTCATCGCCATCAATATTGGTATGAACTTTGAAATTAGCTTCCTTTGACAATCCATTAAATACATCGTTTATTCTTTCTGTAGCACTATCAGCGGATTTAACTGCTTCAGCTGAACCATCATCAATACCGTCAGCCATGCCTTCCATTAACATGTCACCAATCCATGCCATCTTCTTAGATGGTGACTTAATACCGAAGAAGTTCTTAATACCACTCCATAAGTCACCAGCCCATGAAGAAACTTTGTCCCAAATCCAGCTTGATAGACCTTGAATACCCTCCCATAATCCTCTAACTAAGTTCTTACCTACATCTGACATCTGACCGAAGCCTGAACCAAATGCATTGACGATAGAACTTACAATTTGAGGTATAGCCTTAAGAAGTTCTTGAATGATCGTTGGTAAGTTTGTTATTAAAGCCATAAAAAGCTGAACTCCAGCCATTATAATTTTATCGATGTTACCAATCAGTGCATTGACAATACCTGTAATAATCTGTGGAATCGCAGTTACTATTGTTTCAATGATTGTAGGGAGATTTTCTATTAAGGACACAAGTAATCTAATACCTGCATCGATGATTTGAGGTATCGCCTCAAAGACAGCATTAATAATGCCTTCTATAATCTGAGGTATAGCCTCAATAATTGCAGCAATAATAGTCGGTAAAGCTTCAACTAAACTAGTCAGTAGTTCAATTCCAGCATCGATTATCTGCGGAATCGCATCCAGTAAAAAGTCAACAATTGAGATGATAATCTCTGGAAGTGACTCAATTAAAACTGGTATTGCAGTAATTATTCCATCAGCAAGTCCTTTTATTAATTTCAAAGCGGCATCAAGTATCAAAGGTAAATTATCAACTAGTGTTTTTACAAGCTGAGCAATAACTGCCACTATTGCAGGTATTAACTCTGGAAGTGCATCTGATATTCCGTTTGCTAAAGTAACAACTAAGATAATTGCAGCTTCAAGAATTTTAGGAAGATTTGCTAGGATTCCATTTGCTAAAGTCTTAACTAGTTTTATTGCACCTTCCGCTAGCTTTGGCATAGCTTTAAGAACACCCTCAAGTAATGAAAAAACAATCTCAGATGCTGTATCAATTAAAACATCAAGATTGTCCATAATTGCACTTGCTATCGATTCAACAATAGTCAAAGCCATCTTCATAATTTGAGGAATATACTTAAGAATCATATTAAGAAACTTAGGTAAAACCTTACCTACAACTTCTGACATTTTGGAAACATCACCATTGCAGTCCTTTATTCCTTTTGTGAACTCGCTAAGTAATGAAACACCGTCAGTAGCAAGATCGGTTAAAATCGGTAATAGAATTGTACCTAAAGCATTCTTTAGTGCTGTAGAGCCATTCTTCAAATATTGAAGTTGATCATCTAAAGCACCATAAGCATTAAGCATTTCATCTGATAATACATAGCCAGCCTCATGTGCTTGTTCACCGAGTTCCTTCATTCTATCTGCACCAGATGTAATTATAGGATTTAACTCTTGAGCTGATTTACCTAGAATCTGCATTGCTAACGCATCACGTTCAGTTTCGTTCTCTATTTTTCCTAAAGCATCGATAACTTCCCAATATACGTCATCTGAATTTCTTAATGATCCATCTGCATTCAATACGCCAACACCAAGTTTCTCATAAGCTTCTACTGATAGTTTTGTACCATCTTGAACAGCTTTCATGGACTTGATTTGTTTTGCCATTGACTTTGTTAAAGTATCAGTTGAAACATCAACCAACTCGGCAGCGTACATATACTCTTGAAGTTTATCTGTAGCAATACCTGTAACAGTACTTTCTGTTAAGACAGTATCAGCATAAGCAGCACCTTCCTTTGTCATGCTAATTAATGCCTTACCTGCCGCAACAGCAGCCGCTGTAACCGCAGCAAACGCTGCAGCCATTGTTACTCCCACAGCCTTACAAACAGAGCCTAAAGCTTGAAATCTTGGTGATGATTCTTCCGCTTTTTTACCTGAATCGGCAATTTCATCACCCATTTTATCGGCTGACTTCTTTGCTTCATCCATTTCTTTTCCAGTAGAATCTAGAGCTGAAGTATTATCCTTTAGCTCTTTTTCCATCTGGTTTAGTTCTGCTTGAGCATTGTTTAATTGGACTTTCCAGTTTTGAGTTCTTTTATCGGTCTCACCGAATGAGTCTGAAGCATTAGAAAGAGCTGAACGCAAAGTCTCAATCTTCTGTTTTTGAGAATCGATAGATTTTTCGAGCACTTGATTTTTAGCTGTTAAAGCATCAACCGAGTTATCATTCTTATCAAACTGAGAATCAACTAGTTTCATTTCAGATCCTAAGACCTTAAATGATTGGTTAATTTCTGCAAGTTGTGATTTAAACTCTTTCTCGCCTTCAAGACCTATTTTTAAGCCAAAATTCTCTGCCATTTGCGTTCACCTCCTTTAAATATTGTCTGGGATAATGTCCTCAATAAAATGTTCTACCTTAGGTTTTGAAATACCTGTGTATTGCTTATGACATTCCCATAAATCCAAAAGCAGACCAAAAGGCATGAACCAAACCTCATCCTGTGTCAAATGTAGTTGACTCAAGCCGTAATATAAAAGACGAGTAAATAACTCTTCGTCACTTACTCGCCCAATACGTTTTTTGTTTCTTCACTCTCAACATTTCGTTTTGTGCCTTTAAATAATGCTTCTGTAATTGCATCTTTATATGTAGCCAAGTCATTAGGTGTAGTTAATAGTTCAACTTCATCTTCTGTTAAGAGTTCCTTTTTCTTATCTTTGTTTTTGAAGTTATAAATAAGAATAGGTTGATTTGCTAAAGTTACAATAAGCCATACAATTTCAGATATTGCTTCTTCATAGTTTTCACTATTGATTAACTTATCGCCAAGATTTGATAGTCCGCCATACTTCTTAGCGATCTCCTTTGTTGCTTTAGTGGTAAGTAAAAGTTCATACTCTGTATCACCTATTTTGATTACAGCACTTCTTTCATCAGCCATTATTCACCACCTCCAGTTGGAATTTCAGTTTCAAATACAGGTTCATAAACAGAATTGTACCAAGCATCTATAATAGCTGTATTAGAACCAGTCTCGTTAACTTCAGCTTTCCACGGATGTTTATTATTTCCATCTGTTTTGTTTCGTCTAAAGATCGTTCCTTCAATAGTTGGAGTTGAGAATGTAATAGAATCACCCTTTGTTGCAAGGTTAGTAGCAGGAACTCCAAATAGAACTCTATAAAGCCAGTAATATCTGTATTTGCCATTTGCTTTCTTTGCTCTAAATCCGATAGCCACATACTTAGATGCATCCTCTCCGCCAGAGACTAATACACCATTTGTATCTACAACAGCACCTACAAGTGCAGCTGCAGCTTCGCTTCCGATATCATCAATGCCAAGAGATAAAGTTCCACTCTTGAATTCCTTAACAGCTTCTGCTTGGCCATCATCCGCATAAAGAGTTGCCTCATTTAATTCTACAGATAAATCAGCAGAGATTGCTTTTGCAAGTTGTACTGGAGTTCCATATGTTTCTTCTCCATCCTGATCTTCAGTGATCGTAGCATAATAAAGTTTGTCTAAACCAATTGTTGCCATTATTGTTTTTCCTCCTCGAATAAATAATTTTTGGCTATGTCTATTGAGTACTGATAATAGCCACTCTCAGTATCAAATCCGTTATATCTTCTTTCAGTAACATAGAAAGAATTATTGATAAGATCTCTTATGATCTCATTTTTAATCTTTAGATAATTAATTTTAGAAAAAAGAGAAATCCTTAGTTCCTGATAATCCACTTCTGGTTTATCATCAGCTGATAACGGATACGAATCAACCAATGGAACTAAAACTACATAAGTTTCAGGAGCTGTTCCACTAAATACCCCCGTCTCAACAGGAATATCCAAGTTTTGAATAAGCTCTTTTGTTTCTGATAATATGTTCATGCTTTATTAATCTCCTCCTCTAATTTTTTAGTCATTACTTCAATACATTGTTTTTGAGAAGATGACTTAGCAGGTTTTAGAAAAGGTTTAGCAGGTTGTCCATGCTTACCATATTCAATAACGTTTGCAACCATAGCATTTGAGCCACCATCTTTTCTTGGCTCACTAAAACCAATTTTAATGTTTGAGTTACCATTCCTATCAATTCTGACACCTGAAAGGCCAAGTGAAGAAACCAACTCACCGCTAGACTCACCACTCAATGATCCTTCAAGATTTGATTTGACCTTATCTAAAACAACCTCTCCACCAGCCTCAAGAACTACTTCACTAATTTCATCCATTTTAGAACCTAGAGTTGATAGTTTTTTTAGTAAGTCTTCAGGAAGTTTATAAGTACATTTAGCCATTTGAAGCCTCCACCTTTTTAGCTAGCACCTCAACATACATATTCCTTCCTTTGACATCCTCGACTGATAAAATGTCATATTTAAATCCGTTAAACATAATGTAATGCTTAGTATCAACGGTAATATTAGGTATCCTTCGGAATCTAAATAAGTCAGTTGCTTCACTAAATGCCGCCAAATTTGCCCAGCGTTCGCTTCCATGTTTAGCTTCAACAAACACTCGTATGTTTTCTAAAACAACAACTGACCGCCCAGAAAAACCCTCAGAATCGATAGTGTTTTGAAGAATACAAAGCTGTGCATTTTTGTTCATTAAACCAAGTCCCATAGCCTTACACCTTCCAATTTCTATCTATTCTTAAAAGCAAATTTACTGTTTTCCATGTTTGTTCTGCTGCATTTGTGTTGTCTGCAAAGAAACCTCCAGTTGATCCGTCTCGACTTTCATAGAAATGGCTTGAAAGCATAATGATTGCTTGTTCTGTAGTTGGTGGAATTGCATGAGTTTGATAGTAATTTGCTTCTAGATGCTGATAACTTTCAGCATAAGAAACGGCAGCAGAAATGAAGCCAGTAATCAGACCATCATCCTGTGAATGTTCAAGTATTAAATTCATTTTTACCTTGCTTAATAAGTCTACTGTAGCCATATCTGCTGCCTCCTATCTTAATTTTCACTATCTATAACATTGATAGTAATTGTTTCTGTCGTATATCCTGCTCTTGAAATTGTTATAATTTTAGGTGTATTAATAACCTCATCACATTTTAACCAAAGTACAAAACTGCCTTCAGGACACCCAGCATTTGTAGCTTCGTTAACATCTGCTTGTACTAGATCGTATGTGCCATTATAGGTAACTCCAATTATTGAGCTTCTGCCTGTGCCGATAGACAATCCTATCCATTTATGAATGCCTTGTGCTGGATTAGAACTATCAAATTCCACTAGTTCATTAATAGGAACATCAATAGTTGCTATGTTGTTTTCATAAGTAATAGTCCTAATTTTTGAATGGTTGGCAATTAAGACTCTCCTGTCGGATTTGAAATTGTTACAACACTTGTTGTAAATTTATCTTTTTCCATCAAACCTGCATCTTTAAGATTAATAAGCAAAGCATTAAAATTTTCTTTTAAAGTGTTTAACGATGCAACAGTACTTTCTGGCAAATTTTCAGCAATAGGAAGAGGGAGTCCTTTTACGGTTGCTCCCTCTAATATTTCAAGTGTTCCACCTATAACTGTTTTATCTCCACCTTGTTCGGTATAGTTCTTTGTGTTATAACTCATAACCTTTACCTCCATTAAGCGTGTTGTACTAACACTTTAATTGCTTCAGGAAGGATAAGTTTTCCGTCAACTCTTTGTGTCGCAACGAAACCAGTTTGATCAGTTGCAGCATAAAGTTCAGATAACTTCTTGAAGTTACGACCTTGTCTATCCGCAATCCAATAATATGAGAAATCACCGAATGCAATAGTCTTTGCACCTGCAGCAATTGTAGGAACATAGCTTGATGTATAAACAGGTCTACCAAGTAATGTGTCTGGTGTTCCACTAGTTAAAGCAGGTTGCCATAAGTAATTACCGTTCGCATCCTTAAGTTTTCTGATAGCCTTAATTGTTGCATCATTTACAATCCATACAGCATTTTTTCTGTAAGAAGCTTTAAGAGAATAGAATAAATCAATAATTTCATCGGCTTTAATCTCAGTTGCACTTGCTGTAGTAATACCAGTTTGAGCACCGCCTGTTGCATTAAAGATACCGACTGGCTTGCCTACACCATTACCATTGAAGAAAGCTTCTTCTTCTTTAGTACCGATTCTTCTACCGAATTCTTTTGAAATGTATGCTTCAAGATTAAATACTGAGTCGTTCAATAGTTCGTTAGAAACTTTAATAAGAGTTCCAAGCTTGTATGCACCGATTGAAACTTGAGTGAATGCATCATCGCTATCATTAATTGTTCCTTCTTCATCTACCCAAGAAGCACTACCTTTAGAAGCTACAACAGGGATTTTTCTATCACCAGTAGAAGTTGTAATGACGTGAGCAAGTTTTCTGAAGATGTTTTCTTCTTCAAGTGACTGAATAAGAGTATGTTCAAATTCATCTGGTACAAGGAAACCACCTTCAGAGTCTGTTCCTTCTTGTAATGCATTTAGAATTTGAGCATTAGAATGCTTGTTTCTCATTACATTCCAGAAACTCTTCTTATAAGCATTAGATGCACGACCAGTTTTTTCATCTTCTTTATCAGATGTCATTGGTTTTGCAGTGATAGGATTTGAAACAGGCTTATTAAGTTCAGCTTCAATCATATCTTTTCTTTCAAGACGTTTAATTTCATTGGTAAGATCATCAAGATCTCTTTCCATTTTAGAGTACGTAACATCGTCTTCCATATTAAGTACACCTTTCTCATTTCTATGAGAGTCAAGGAATGTTTCCATTGCACTCCAGGTTTTTGCACGTTTTTCACGTAATTCAATAATAGTCATTTTTCTTTTCCTCCATTAAATATATTTTTTGATTTTGTTGAGCTCATTTTTAAGCTCAGTGACTTTACGACCTTCTTTTTTAGGTGTAGGTCTCACCTTATCTACTATTTTGTTAAGTAGATGATTTTCAAACTCACGAGTAGAAAACTGAAAGCTTTCTGCTGCGATCATCTTTTTTGTATCTTCTAAAATCGCATCAGCAAAGCCCAGTTCAATCGCTTTTTTTGCATTCATCCATGTTTCTGAATCCATTAGGTGACTTAAAACAGTTCTTGTTTGATTTGTTTTAATCTCATAGGCATTGATGATTGATTCTTTAACTTCATCAAGTAGTTCAATAGCCTTTGCCATGTCTTTATGGTCACCAAATGCTGTAGTTGACGGATTGTGAATCATCATAAGGGCTGTAGGACTCATTAGGACTTTTGTACCAGCCATTGCAATAACTGAAGCTGCACTAGCTGCAATTCCATCAATTTTCACAGTGATAGGACTTTTGTAATCCATGAGCATTGAATAAATCTGACTTGCTGCGATACAGTCACCGCCTGGACTATTGATCCAAATAGTAATAGGACCTGTTCCACTACCGAGTTCTTCTTTGAACATTCGTGGAGTAATCTCGTCATCAAACCATGACTCCTCTGCGATTGTTCCGTTAAGTACTAGGACTCTTTCGGCCACTTCCGTTTCTGTTTGGTTTATCCAATTCCAAAACTTGTTCATCGGCGTTTTCCTCCTTCTTATTTTTATTTGCATAAGCTCCAGCATCACCTAGTGGGAGCATATTGCCATTAATTAAATAAAGATCTCCACCTTGTTCAGTAGGGATCTTATCTAGGTTTTCAAGTACACGAATGTCGTTTGCAGACATCCATCCATTTTGTCTTGCTGTTGAATAACCAGACATCCTAGAAGCATAATCTCCTCGCAAAAGACCTTCTAAATTGAACTTGAAGAAATATTTCTTTTTTTCATCAACTGTAAGTAAGGATCTATATAAGCTTTGTTCCCAACGAATAACCCAGGGATCAAGTGTATATTTCACAAACTCTAATGACTGTTGCTCGATATTTGAAAAGCTTGATTTTTCTAGGTCCGCTAACATATGAGGCGGAACTCTAAAGATACGAGCTATTTCATTTATCTGAAACTTTCTTGTTTCTAAAAACTGTGCTTGTTCTGGTGAGATAGAAATTGGTGTATACTTCATTCCTTCTTCAAGAACAGCAACTTTACCTGAGTTTATTGAACCACCAAATGTAGAATTCCAATTTTCTCTAAGTCTTGCTGGATCTTTTATTGTTCCTGGATGCTCAAGAACACCAGAAGGTGCTGCACCATTTGCAAAGAACTTAGCTCCATATTCTTCAGTAGCCATTGCAAGACCTATCGCATTCTTAGCCATTGCTATTGGCGAGTAACCAACTAGTCCATCAAATCCAAGTCCAGGAATATGAAGTACTTCTCTAGGAGATAATACAACAGTTGAGTTTTCTTTTGCATTAGCTTCTTCCGTACTTCTTGAATAACTGTAGTAAAGGTGACCTTCATCGTCTCTATCTACCGTCATTTTGTTTGCCATTAGAGGATATAAAGCAATAATCTCACCTTTACCATTTCTAATAATTTGAGCATAAGCATTACCCCATAAAAGCAAATGAGTCATTAGCGTTTCTCTAAATACAAATGAACTCATTTCAGGATTAGGTTCATCATGTAATAAACGATATAAGTTACTATCCAGTGCTTTTTCCTTACTTCCATCATCTTTATATCTATAAAAATGAAGTGGAAGCCCAGCAACAGCCTCAGCCAAGATACGAACACAAGAATAAACTGCAGTCATCTGCATAGCACTTCGTTCTGTCACAGCCTTTCCAGCAGTTGAACCACCCATGTAAAATGTATAATTGCTTCCAACTGTTCTATTTTCAGGCTTGTCTCTAGCCTTTCTAATTCCGCTAAATAAACCCATGTCTATTCCTCCTTAAATAAATAAAAGACCTCTTGAATCGTATACAGATTCAGAAGATCCTTCGTTTCTTATTGCCCTATCAAGTGCCATAACCGTTGCTACAGCACCATCTATTTTTTCTACTGATTTAGATTTATCCATTTTAATGTTTCCAGCTGGATCTTCTCTAATTGAGATATTATCCATCATCCAATGAAGGACTGGATTACCATTGTGTGCGATACGCTTGCCAACAACCAAGTTCATAAGTTCCTTTGTTGGTGGACTCATATCCTTAAAACCCTGTCCAAAGGGAACAACTGTGAAACCCATGTTCTCTAGGTTTTGAGTCATCTGAACAGCACCCCATCGGTCAAAGGCTATTTCTTTAATGTTATATTTTTTTCCTAGTTCCTCAATAAAGGACTCGATATAACCATAGTGGATAACATTACCTTCTGTTGTTTTTAGATAACCTTGTGATGTCCATAAATCATATGGAACATGGTCACGACTTACTCTTTGCTTCATATTCTCTTCAGGTATCCAAAAGTAAGGTAATACATGATATTTATCTTCATTTTCTTGTGGCGGAAAGACAAGTACAAAGGCTGTAATATCCATTGAAGACGAGAGGTCAAGTCCGCCATAACATACACGACCTTCCAGATCTTCTGGATTAAAATCAACATAGCAAGCATCATACTTCCGCATGGGCATCCAGCGTTTTTCTTGTTTCACCCATTGATTTAACCTTAACTGCCTGAAGGAGTTCTCTTCACTTGGCATTTGCTTTGCGGATTCACAAGCAGCTCTTACTTTTTCAATGTCTACTGTCACTCCTAGACTAGGATTAGCCTTTTTCCAAACTTCTGGATCAGTCCAATCATCATCAGGATCAGCACCATAAATGACAGGATAAAATGTTGGATCAATTTTTCTTCCTTCAAGGATATCCATTGCTTTTTGATGCACTTCATAACAAATAGAATTTGTATCATCACCTGCTGTTGTAATAAGAAAAAACAAAGGTTGCTTTCTGGCATCACCAGAACCTTTTGTCATAACATCATATAGTTTTCTGTTTGGTTGAGCATGAAGCTCATCAAATACAACACCATGTATATTGAAGCCATGCTTTGAGTAAGCTTCTGCAGAAAGAACCTGATAAAAGCTGTTTTTGTATTCGATTCTATTTTTTGATTCAGAGATCTTAACTGCTTTTTTCAATGTCTTATTAAGCTCGACCATTTTCTTTGCAACATTGAATACAATCTTCGCTTGGTTTCTATCAGCAGCACAACCATATACTTGAGCACCTTCTTCAAAGTCTCCACAAGTAAGTAAAAGAGCGACCGCTGCTGCTAGTTCACTCTTTCCTTGTTTCTTTGGTATTTCGATGTATGCAGTATTAAACTGTCTATATCCATTTGGCTTCAAAATTCCAAATACGTCTCTAATTATTTGTTCCTGCCAATTAAGGAGTTCAAACGGCTTTTTATACCAAACTCCATCTGTGTGTTTTAGTGATTCAATAAAGCATACAGCTCTGTTTGCTGCTTCTTTACTGTAAACGGAGTTTTTGGCTTTGAACTTGGTAGGAACATAAGTCTTTAATCTTCCCAAAACCTCATCCTCCATATTTTTGTAAAAGAAAAGCCGACCATATTAAGTCGACTTCCTTGTTTTGATATAAATCTTTACAAATCCTCAATTTTTGGAATTTCGAGTATTATCTTTTCAATTTCGTCAGGTTTCAAACCAAGTCCCTCAAGAGCCTGTCTGGTTCCGCAAGTAGGGCATATCGGTGTTTGGTTATCTACTCTTGAAATCGCTGGATGGCCTTTGTACTCCTTACCACACAAAGGACAAGTTTTAATAAAATCAGTTGTTGTTTTCATTGCTAACCTCCATACTTTTTAATATTGCATCTTCTAGATACTTAGGACTAAATCCAAATGTTTTATAACCTTCAAGACAAGTCATCACATAGTACTTTGAAGGCATCCCTACATCTCGATCCTCGTGCATGATATAAACGAATGCTTTCTTTCGATACTCTTTGCCTGTTTTGATCCCTTTGATATCAATTTCAACATCAGCTTTATAATAAAAGGTTGGATAACCTTCGTATCTATCAAGTGCTTGTTCATCAAGTTCAGTTACTTTCCAAATAGCAACTGGCAGTGATTTGCCTTCCGCTTTTTCAATTGTTAGGTAACCACCAGTTTTGCTTCCTTTGAAGAGAAGTTCATAATCTTCAATGAACCCAGTCCCTATAACTCTTGCAGTTGGACATCTTCTTTTCATCTGGTTAATGTTAAGGTTGCTACCATAAGCAATGTAGTATTTACTCATGCTGCACCTCCTTAAGCTGAAACCGTAGAAGCAGGTCTTACCCCGCTTCTAAAGCTTGCATCGCCTGATAATCTCTTTGTTAAGAACTCTCTTGCTGTTGCGAATTCCTCACCAATGAATCCAAGTCTAAGTAGCCAAGTTCTCATTGCGTATTTAGGATTCTCGTTTTGTTGTGGCTTTGGTGAGGCTCCTTTGGCTTCCTTAGCCATTTGACTTAAGGCTAGGCATAATTGAATGTAACTCTTAAGTTGTCCTGCGTGAAGCCCGTTTTGCTTGCCATCTTTAGGTGCATCAAATTGGAATAGTCTGAATTCAATTGTTCCTTTTGTGAAGGTTGCATGGAAGTTTAGCATGTGGTATCTTGAACCATTGTAATGTTGAGTTCTTCCATAATCTTCGTTTTGGCTTCTATACCAAACATCTGCGAAACCGCTCATTGTTGATGGCTTCTTTTTGTTTAATGCTGTAAGGAATCTTGGATCAACCGTTTTGCAGTATCTTCCGATTCTGCTTCTATCAATTTCTAATGATACTGCTAATAAACTCTCGTGGCTTGCCATGATGTTTGTTAAGTTTCTCATTGTCTTTGGTGTGTGTCCGTTTGCTCCAATGTGAATGTGAACTCCACACATTCTTGTTGCATCGCTTTTTGCTCCAGCCTTTCTAAGAATTCTGATTATCTCTTGTAATGCATTGATATCTTCGTATTTAAGAATTGGTGTCACCATTTCGCATTTTTCATCGTCTAGTCCAGCAATGCTTACATCCTTTTGAAATTTCCAAACTCTACCGCTTGTGTCTTTGCAGGCCCATGTTGAATACCCGTATTCGCTTGCTGCGTTCCACGCTCTGGTTCCAAAGAAATCGGCTACAAGTTCTGCTGCCTTCTTTCTTGTAATGTTGTTCATTTCAATCTCAACACCGATTGTTTGATTCTTCATGTTGTCGATTTGGTTTTTGATTTTTTCTTTCATTTTAATCCTCCTCATTAGACTTGCGTGTTTCTTTTGTCGTGTATATATATCACTCTAAAAGCAATTTATATCAAGTCATTTGAGAAGTATTTTTCAACTATTTTTGATATATTTATATATCAAACTTTGTCTTCGGTTATTACTCTAAATAGGTCTTCGCCATATATAAGATTTAACGAACTTCCGTTGTCCCAATGAACTAAAATGGAGCCAATATCATCAACTCCAACGACCGTTCCTTTTGTGCCAAGTGGCGGTGCTTGAAAATCGTCCATCTTCAGTAGTTCGATCCTTGTGCCTTTTGGATACGTGATTCTTAATTCAGCAAGTTGCTTTTTGGTTATCATAATTCTTTACCATCTTTACCTATAAGTTTAATCTGTGTGATTGTTCCATTGTGAAATAACTTCAACGCATATTCGAGTGCTTCTTTTTCAGTCCATTTCAGTGAATTAATGTAATAGTTAACTAAATACTCAATCCCAGAAAATCTTGTATCATACTTTTCACAAGTTTCCTTTAGCTCAGTTCTTAATTCTTCTATTGTTTTCTCTGCCATTTCTATACCTCCTTTAAGGTACTATATATATCGCTCTAAACGGCATTTATATCAAGTCATTAGTACTAGAATTATCTGAACTGCCGTCAACTTGCTTAACAACATCTGCGTATGCTACTTTTTGTCCGTTTCTGATACAATAAACATTTTCAGCATCACCTGTGTTTTCAACGTATCTTCTTAGAATAACTGACGCATACTTTTCATCGATTTCCATTGTGTAGCAGATTCTATTTGTTAGTTCGCAAGCCATCAAAGTGGAACCTGAACCACCAAATGTATCAACAACAATGGCATTCTCTTGTGAGCTGTTTCTTAAAGGATATGAAAGAAGGTCAAGTGGCTTACTCGTTGGATGATTTTCATTTCTTTTCGGTTTCTTAAAGTTCCAGATAGTTGTTTGCTTTCTATCCGAATACCAGCGATGTGTACCATTTTTTAAGAAACCATAAAGTATAGGTTCATGTTGCCACTGATAATCGGATCTACCTAAAACCAGTGAGTCTTTCACCCAAATGCAACAACCTGCTAAGTGTAGTCCTGCATCATGAAAAGCTGTTCTAAAGTTCAATCCTTCTGTATCTGCATGGAAACAATAAGCCGATGCACCAGGCTCGCAGTGATCAACCATGTTCTTAAATGCCTTCAATAAGAACTGATAGAACTCTTCATTCTTGAGTGAGTCGTTTTTAATCTTGAGTCCACTTGAACTCGTGAACGAAACTCCGTAAGGCGGATCGGTCAGAAGCAAGTTTGCTCTTTTACCATCCATGAGTTTATTGACATCATCTAGTTTGGTAGCATCACCACAAACTAAAACATGGCGACCAACAATCCAGCGATCACCATATTCCACGAATGCTGCTTTTTCTAAAGCTTCTGTTAAATCGTAATCGTCATCTTCTATTTCAGCTTCATCACTTTTGAATAGGTTAGATAGTTCCTTTTCATCAAAACCAGTAAGTGATAAATCAAAACCTAAATCAGATAAACCTTCAAGTTCTACTGCTAATAGTTCTTCATCCCAACCAGCATCAAGAGCCATACGGTTATCTGCAAGAATGTATGCTTTCTTCTGAGCTTCAGTTAAGTCCTCAACAAATACACATGGCACCTCTTTATAGCCTTCAGCTTTGGCTGCTGCAAGTCTACCATGCCCAGCTAGAACGTTATGTTCTCTATCAATAATCAAAGGATTAATAAAACCGAACTCTCGAAGTGATGATTGTATCTTCTTAATTTGCTCTTTAGAGTGGGTTCTTGCATTGTTAGCGTACGGCACTAACAACTCGACATTAACTAATTTGAATTCTTTTACTGATGTTTTTGCCATTATACTAATCCCCATTCTGCAAATTTCTCAAAACCGCCTAGATCACTAATGAACTCACGAACGATCTCAACGATTTCTGAATATGGTCTGCCATCGATAATCTCATCTCCAATAGCACAGCAAAATTCAACAGGAACTTCTGTTTCTTGAGCCTTTAACCAAGCATAGATATTTACACTAACATCTGCTTTGGATAGGTCTTTACCATGAAGTCCACCGCCAGTAACTGAGTCGGCCATATCAGATCCAAGCTTTCTATTAGTTGCACCAGTATCTACGTCAGTTCCGCCAGTCCAATCACCGATAGGATTTATTTCGGCATCTTGATACTCGTTTTGAATTTCAGCTTTATTAGCATTACTTTGACAAATAATCAATCTATCACCATTAAGGATGTATTTTCCGTCAGTGCGATACTTTGCATAAATGCTATGAGCAATCTTCGATAGTTTCTTTTGCTCTTTAGTAAGTGGTACTCCTTTAAAGATTCCATTATCCCCACAGCGAATTCTATCGGCTTGGTTATATGCTAAATTAATATCTTGTGGCACTTCTTTATAGTCAACCATGATTTCACCAGCTATTCTATGAACTGCATCAAGAACATCGCCTTCAGAAATAAACACAGAAGTTTCCGCAATAATATGACATTTACCATGACCAATTAATACCTCAACTGCGATTCTTGGATTTTCTGCTTGCTTGTATGCTAAGTCAACAATAGCACCAGCAATTCTATCTGCTACCTTATCTGGATGGCATGGATTTACTTTTTCGTACATTTACATTTTCCTCCTCTTACATTTTTCTGGCTTTCAGTAATTTTTCCATCATTAAATCCTGTGGATCAAGTTCGTCAATTTCAGCTGATCCATTGTCTTGAATGATGGAATAGATTTGATACCAGATTTGGTTTACTTGTTTCATATATGCCTGCGACATTGAAACAAACGGACTGGCGATTGCATTTCCTGTTGTTGGATGTTTTGCTAGCATACCAAATTCTGATATCGCTTCTTCACATTGAATCCAACGAGAAACACTCATCGCATACTGTTCGATTAATTGATTACCGACTAGGTTTTCACAGCCTCGTTTCTTTAGCCACAAGTAAGTGGTCTTGAAAATGTCCTGAGCATATAAGTCTTTTCCATTTTTTTGCTTTGCTTTTAAATAATCTTTTATCGGTGGAACATCGACACCTTCAATTTCATCTGGTGTAACAAAATCCGACATATTATCAAAGGTTGTAGTTAACACTTCCACCTTATTTTTGTTGGTAGGTTTCTTTCCACTACCTATTCTTGCACCGCCTCTAGCAGTACCGTCCTTCGCCATCGGTTAATACCCCCTTTGAAATGAAAAAAATTCGCACGAAACCCCAGGCTCGGTGTCGAAGCTAAAGTTTGTCAAGATGCTTACCGCCCCTACCCCATAAGTGCACCCATGTTTTTTGATTCACTATGTCACTGATATGTCGTTGAGAAACAAAAAAGGCATCTGCAATTTCCTTTTGCAAATACCCTAATTTATATAGTTTAACAATAGCATAAATATCTGTTGTGTGCAATTTTGCCCCATTACTTTTGCCACCTTTTCTTAAGCAAGCAGCTGTTCCATGTCTAATTTCATCTTGAACGTTCTCCTGTCGTGTTCCCCAACATAGATTCTTCAGATGATTGTCTAAGCAATTTCCATTTAAATGTCTGCATTCCATTCCCGCAGGTTTATCGCCAACAAAAGCTAATAGAACTGCTGTATGTACATTGATACTTTTTTTTCTGGAAGGGCAACCATCTTTTATTAAATTTACTCGTAAATAGCCTTTTGTATCTAACCTTTGAGGTTTCTCTTTCACCGTACCATTTTTAAAAGAATAAATTAAACCTTCATCTGTAGCATAATAGCCAGAATATCCTGGTATCTCCTTCATAATCAACTGCGATCACCAATCTCATAATGGATTATTGTATGACAGCTTTGGCATAGCGACATAAGATTACTAAACTGGTTAGTTCCTCCACGAGAAAGAGGTACGATGTGATGAACCTCTTCAACAGGTGTGATTCTTCCTTCCTTTAAACATCTCTCACAAAGTGGATGCTTCTTTACATACAACCCACGTATACGTTTCCAGTTGTTACCATACTTCTTATCATGATTTGGTGCTCTGTTGTAACGATCATATTGTTTCTGTCTTAATGAAGCGTGCTCTTCGCAATAAACATCTATAGTAAGTTTAGGACAACCAGGAAATGCACATGGTTTCTTTGGCTTACTTGGCACAGCAATTCCTCCTTTTGGTATGAAAAAAGGCCAGCAGATTTGTGTTTGTTGACCTATTTTAATACAATAACGCACCCCTTCAAAAAAGTTCGTACCTCAATCACATAGAAAAAAAGAGATATTTTACGTATCTCCTAAAATTAAGCATAAATTACATTTGTCTTCTGAACAGTTTTATACTCTTGGTCCTTGTGTCACAAAATTAGCCCATTCTGTACTACTAAAGGTAATGGATACGTCAGTTACTGTAGCCGAATAACTATATGTATAGGGCAAAGCAGCTTGATACTGATAAAATCCATTCATACTAAAAAATGCCAAAGTGTTTTCGAATGAGTCATATGTAATACCTATCATCATACCAATAACATATTCTTCTGGGCAATTAGGATATTCATCAAATGTAACATCCCAAAAACACTCAATCATTCCAAAAGTAATCGTTTTAGTGACTTCATCAAACACGAGATCATAACAACTGGATAAAATAGTAAAGCTTGCATAATCATAGGTTAAGGGGTCAAAATACTGTTTGGATATTCTTCTCCAATCCAAGTAATAGACTTCATCATTCGTTTTATAATATTGAATTGTATAATCATCATAGTAATCATAAGAAATTAAAAATACGAGAACGATATAGGTTGTATTCGGTGTTAAGTAATAATTTATCTTTGCTCCTTGATGAGTAGTATCGCCAAAACTAGAAGTGACTAAATTATAGGAGCTATCATATAGATAAACATTTGTTCGAGCCCCAACAACATCGCTATGAATTGTATATGATGTATTAGTTGACTGATCGGTTGTTAATTTATAGTAAGCATAAGAATAACTATCTAGTGTCTCATAGTATTTTATTCCAAGTTCTAGTTCGCTTTCATCTACTTCATCGATATTTAACTGAAAGAATTCACTTTCTGTGCTTTCAATCACTAATTTATACAACCCACCTTCTTCAAATTCAATGAAGATAGGATCACCATCCCAAGTTGTGTTGGTTAATAGAACACTATTCTCATCATCATAAATTGTTACTTTAATTGGATTATCACAATTATGATAAAAATTATAATCATTTGTTTCTTCTATATGAAATAGGTAGTATTGGCTTTTTCCGCCAACACTAACAATCGTTAAGCCATCCGTAATGGGTTCTATATAATGCATATAATTAGAATAATAGGACCAATTGGTTCCATAAAGATAGTCAAGAATTCTTTTTGTAGGAACTTCAATTGTTTCAAGTGAACTGCATCCTAAAAAAGCATCGGAACCTAAGCTTGTAATATCACCTATTTCTCTTTGAATAACAACTTTTTCTAGACTTGTACAATTTTCAAATGCATTCGAATCGATATTTGTGACTGTATCTGGTATTGATATTTCTGTTATTCCAGCTTGTTCTTTAAAAGCAGAATTGCTTAATTTTGTTAACACACTTCCATTGAGGATGCTTGGAATAGTAATCTGTCCACTTAGAACTCCATTAACACTATCAATTTGAATATCATTGTTTTCAGTAATCGATGTATTGTATCGCGGAATTACAGGTGCATCTATAAAGGTCATACCATATATAAATGGAAGTGTGTCATATGACGAAAACCATAGTTCTGTATCCGTATCCCATCCAGAATGAGCAAGGAATTGGACTCCGTTATCTCCTTGTCTATATCCATAGACAACAATAACATGGGCATCTCCATTGATGAGTGTACCTGTTTCAGTTGGAATACTACCATATTTATAATTTAAAATCGTCATAATGACGGGTCTATTCTGGGCAATCTGTTGCATTGCAAAAAGTATATCATATCCTGGTAAAAGGGGCGAATCATAGTATGAAGCACTTATGTTAAGGCCATTTGCCTGAAAAAAATTATTTAAACCATCCTTATGATTGACTGGTATTGTAGCATTATCTAAACCATTTATATTAAAATACTGAATAATCTCTTGTCCAAGATTACCTATTAATCGCGGTGTGCAATCTTTTAAATATTGTCTTAAATTATTTGCTCTAGTGTTATTCCCAAACACTCCATTATCCATTTTATAATTTAAATTACTTGGTAATATCTCACCAGAAAGACTTGTATAATCATTGTAATATTGTAACAAAATTGCCATAGCAGTAAAACCACAACCATAGTCGTTATTACGTCCGTATGTTGTCATTCCTTGAAACTCTCTCCAGCCATCAATTCTAACCCCATATGTGCTTTCGTAATCATTATATGGTTCAGTTGCCGCTTGTATTTTCAATTTATTATTTATTTCTACCCATACCACTACGCAAAGGACTACCAAAGCGATTAATACAATTTTTATTAAATATTCCCAAGTTTTTGTTTTCATAAATATATCTTCCTTTTAGTTACCCGACTTGATGTTGTGTTTCGATAATTGATTGGATAATCGGCCTATAATATTCAATTTCGTTCTCTGAAGGAATATGTTCACTACCTTGTAATATAAAATAATAAAAGTAATCATCAATATCCTCTATTTCTATAACAGTTGCGTTTGGAATCAACTTGTTAGTGGTTATACGATTTCCATTAATGGTTATTGGGTGACGCAAATGACTACCAACAATGTTCAATCGATAATCTTGAGCATTGCTATCATCCACAATGTCATACCAAATAGAATATCGTAAAATAGGTTTACCATTGTGAGTGCTATTTGTCCACTCTCTTACGCTTATATCTTTTGCTTCACCAAAGATTTCACTATCCACATCAAAATAGTATAAATCATCATTGAATGTATCTTGCATCTCTTCAAGATTGTTGAAAGTGGTGGTTTCAATGCCACACCCAACTAACAATATCATAATACCCAAAAAAAACATCAGTGTAATCAGTTTTCTAAACATGATGGATTTCCTTTCTATTATCATTTACGATATATTCGTGGTAAAGCTACAGTATTATATTAAGATTTAAGAAATGTTCACAAGCGATGCCATAATTTCGACTTGTATCCCATTGATTAGCAATACATATCCAAATTAATGTAATCTATATACTATTTTCAAAGTTTTTGATTAATTCTTTTATTTAGTTCTCCTAAGTGATTATTTACCATGATGAATACTATTATCATTGTTAAACGTGTACGAAATATGAGCCGTATCAGAAGACATAAAATCAAAATGATACAAATTATCTTCATATGAAAATTCCACTATCAGTACATACAACTCAAGAACTCCAGATGAATTCTTAAACAATTCCTTTGGTATTGTAATTGTTTCACTATAGTTAAAATTCTTTCCTTTCGATTCTGTTTGCCACGCTTCAAATATTTTGGTGTTAAAATCGGGCATTTCGGTAATGAAATATTGGTTCTCGATATTGTGATAATCTAGTTGTGAATTGTTCCAGTACCTGTATTCATGAGCTATAATGTAAAAAGCCACATGATAATTGCTTCCATTTTCATCACCAGTTATATTCGAACCAAACCAGCCGGTGTAAAGATCTATGGTAACATCATCGATATCAAACTCTTTCGCATCGCTTCTAATAGCATTCATTATTGAATAATACTTTGTTTCTATAAAATTAAAACCATACTTAATCCTGTATAGTGGCTATTAATGTCTGCTACACATGCTGTTAATGTGAAAAGCATACATAGTATCATTAATAAGGAGATGAATTTTTTTACATAACAAAATCCCCCTTTTTATATTTTCGTTCTTTTCAAGATAAAGACTGATGACGATTAGAAAATATTCCATAATGATACTCTTCGTATACAGCCCTCAAATCAATAGGCATTGATTCATTATAAATTTGATCAACTGTTATTGAAGTATTAGATGGAATCGCATAACAATAGGTTTTATTAACTCGATCATAATATTCCACCTTGTATTTCAAATGCTTCATATATCTAAACAAATCTAAATATCCTTGTAGATGCTTGGTTGACACCCCTCTAAATCGTTTGAGCCAAGTCTTTAATTCACTATGCATTCCATTGATTGTTGCCAGTGTATAACCAGAATCACTTTTATAAAATCCGGAAGGGATGTAATGATGACTCATTTGCTTTTCTATGGCAAAGCGATCAAAGCATCTTTTACTGTCAGTAATAAGAATAGATCCTGTTTTAAATCTATTTTGATGATGCATATACATAGCAGTTGTTTCTACACCTGTTCCTGATGTCTCAATTAAGATATTATCATTACTATCAATGGCAGTCACCACACAAACCTTATGATGACTTATTCCCCGATAAGCACTGCTGGTTCTTTTCTTGGAATAACGCGGCATTTTATTTCTTTTGGTGCCTTTTAAGTTAACTGAAAAATAGATGGAATCTAATTCGATGATTTCTTTCAATACAGTGCTCTTATTAAAAGTTGAAAGTGTTTTTAAAAGTTTGTGTCTCCAGGCAAAGGCAGTTGTTATAGATATTCCTACACAACAAGCAGTATCTGATAATGTCATTGATTTCAATAAGCATGAGATATATTGTTCCCATGTGTTATAGGATTTTCTCGAATGATATGCAATAGTACCTGTTGTATCTGAATGACTTTTATTGCAATCCTTACAAAGATATTTTTGTCTATTCGTATCTTTTCTAACTCCGTTTTTAACGACATGAAGTGAGCCACAAAAGGGACAACAATGTGTATGATGTTCTCTTTGAATGACTTTATGATTGGAATCTTTAGCAGAGATAAAGTCTATGATACTATTATCTAAGCGTTTTTTTAGTTCTACTAATTCATCAGCACACAAAGATGCAATCAATTGTTTCATTGCTTGTTTATTCATATTTCCACTCCCATATATAGAAATGTCCTTAAGCAACTAGCTTAAGTTACTAAAGGTCGCCAAACACGTTAATAAGAGATAAGCTAGTTGATTAAAGACACTTTAATCAAAAATAATATGTTTGTATATGGTAAAATGAAATTGACCAGTTTTTAAGAAAAACAGCGATTTGAAATTGACCACCCCTTATGTTAAACTATGCTCATAATCTATTAGATTGTGAGGTAAAAAAGGTGGTAAAAATGATAGAAAAAAACGAAATTATTATTAGATTTAAAAATGGTCAATCTAAGAGTGCAATTGCAAGAGAATTAGGTATCACACGAAATACTGTAAAAAGTTATATTCGAGACTACGAAGATTCGATGGCAAAACTCAGTAACGAAACAAATGTTGCTAGAATTGCGATGATTCAAGAATCCATCTGTTCCAAGCCAATTCGAAAATACTCAAACCGTTTACCGACTGTATTTCATGAGCAACTCGAACAAAGGTTTCATGAACTCATCCGAATTGATGAAGAACGTAATCAGATCCTTGGTCAAAACAAACAACAGTTGACTGCTGCATTGCTTCATCGAACTTTATTAAACGAAGGATATAAAGTTGGTGAAACAACCATTCGAGTAAAGTATCGTGAATATAAGCAAAAAAACAAAGAGTGTTTTATTAAACAGCATTATGAATTTGGTGAAATCGCTCAATACGATTTCCACCAAATTAAAGTTGAAGTGAATGGACAAATAAAGAAATACCATCAAGCAACGATTTCTCTACCTAAGAGTAATATCATTTTCGGACTTCTTTATAAGAACGAAAAGATGGAATCTTTCATAGACAGTCTAGTGCAGTTCTTTAGTTTCTGTCAAGGGGTCGTAAAAACGATAATCTTTGATAATATGAGTACAGCTGTTAAGAAGTTTTGTTTTAAAGGAGATAAGCACTATACCGATGAACTTATCAAAGTTAGTAATTACTATGGATTTCAAATTGAAACGTGCAATCCTCGTAGTGGAAATGAGAAAGGACACGTAGAGAATAGCGGAAAAGTAATTCGTCGTGACTTCTTTTGTCTGAAATACAAATTTGATGATGAAGTAGATTTACATCTTTACTATCAGAATGAACTAGAAAAAAGAAATCACAAATATAGATCCGCTTTTGAAGAAGAACAACGACATTTAAAAAACTTACCAAAGCACCCTTATGAAATTGGTCGCTTGCAGGTTGCTAAGAGCAATAGTTATTCATTAGTCTCCATCGATAGTAATTTCTACTCTGTACCCGATAAATACGTTGAAAAACAAGTGTTATGCAATATTTATACGACTAGAATTCTCATATACGATGATAAAAACAATTTAATCGCTGAACATTCAAAAAAAGATGGCATAGGAGAGTATTCCATCAATATACATCACTATATTGATACTCTCCTCAAGAAACCCAAAGCTTTGAAAAATTCATACGCACTCAAACAAGCTCCAGAAATCTTGCAATCCATCTTCAATCAATACTTTAGCACAAAGCCACGAGAATTTCTACACTTTCTTAAAAATACAGATGTATTTAACGAGAACTTGTATGAGTTGGGTATAGAAATTGGTGTGATTAAGAAATCAAAATATCGAAATACTATGGACTATTTTAGTAGGAAGAGAACAAATGAAATTGATGAAGCGAGCGTTACTCACTTGAATTACACATCCTCGCTCTTTGGACAGGAGGATGTATCCAATGAATAACATTCAAAAGTTAGCTTATAAACTGAGATTACCCTATATCAAAAATAACTATATAGAATCGATTCATGAATCAATGGATAAACAGTTTAGTTATGAACAATTCTTAGAATATGTATTAACCAAAGAAACGGAAGCAAGAGGGGTTAATAGCGTCAATAGACGAATTAAAGCAGCTAAGTTTCCTTATTTAAAATATTTAATAGATTTGAAATATGATTCATTCCCTCTAGAGGTAGCGAATCATATCCGAGAACTACAATCCTTAAACTTTATATCTCAAGGGAAGAATGTCATTTTTGTTGGCAATCCTGGTGTGGGTAAAACCCACACTTCGATTGGACTTGGAATCAAGGCTTGTATGGAAGGTAAAAATGTATTATACATCACAGTACCAAATCTAATAACCGAGTTAAAAGAAAGTATGACCTTAAACCAACTAACTAACTATAAAAAGAAGTTTGTGGGTTATGACTTAGTAATCTTAGACGAACTTGGATATATCAGTTTTGATAAGCAGGGAAGTGAATTGTTATTCAACTTACTTTCCATGAGAAATGAAACCAAATCAATTATTATTACAACGAATCTCGCATTTAATCGATGGCAAGAGATTTTTAATGATCCTACGCTAACAGCAGCCATGGTAGATCGATTAACCCACAAAGCGCACGTTATTACGATTAAAGGAGACTCGTATCGATTAAAAGAAACCAAAGAGTGGTTAAACCGCTAGGTGGTCAATTTCAAATCGCTGAGGGTGGTCAATTTCACGTTGACATTTGCAACAAATATACGAAATATGCGAATGTTTTGAAAAAGTATTATAAACTACTTCTTGCCAATCGATATTCAAAAGAGTCATGGTTTTTTGATCAAAAACAAGTAGCTAGTTACATTCAAGAAGAGATGACTTTTCAAGAAATAATCGAATACTGTTTGAATTTTGATAATGATTTAGAACTCGCATATGATTATCTGCAAGAATTATATACAATAGCCAAACTATCAAACTATGAAAATGCAAGAGAGAACATCATTGAGTGGTGTCGGAGAATAGAAAGTGATAATAGAAAACTACCTGAATTTAAGAAGGTAGCATTGACTTATCGCAGTTGGATATATGAATTATGTAATTCATTCATTATAAACCAAACGACTAATGCCAGAATAACCAATGGATTTATTGAAGGTAAAAACAATTTTTGTAAAGTAATCAAGAGAATAGGATTTGGCTTTAAAAACTTTGATACATTTAGAGCAAAAGTGCTTTATGCAAACGATGAAGACAGACCTTATAGGAGTTAAATAATTTGATAAATGTATGACGAAACCCCACTGCATGTAAAATTGCAGTGGGGTTAAAATCTTTTATGGTTTTTCTTAAAATCTTTTATGGTCGGTCATAAAAATAAGTACTTTTGACCATAAAACCATAAACTATTTTAAAGAACCATCAAATTTTAGCATACCCCTATTTTTCATTATGCTTCTTGTATAAAAAATAGCCGCCAACACCAATACCGACTACAACTAAAATCCAAACCCATGAGTTATCACTTTTCTTAGATGTTGAGCCAGTTCCACCACCGTTCCATGATGGACAACGTGAGCAAGTAGATTCACAAGCACCACATCTTTTACAAATATACCAACCACATCTAGAACATCTTGAATTAACATTACTATTAATGTCTGAATGGCATCTCCAGCAAACATTCTGGTAGGTATAAGCTAAAACAACTTGATCGTTTAATCCGAGTTCCTGGTTTAAAATGACACATTCAGTGTGCTCACATTCTTCTGCATGCACTGTAACAACGTTCGAACACACTGATGTGAATGAAAACATCATTAAGAAAATTGTAAATAAAGCTAATATTTTCTTCATTTTAATATTTATCGTTATACGCAGTATCTTCGTATCCTTTTTCTTTTAACTTCTTAACTTTTCTTTCTAAGAAAGGCTTCCATACATTTTTAAACCATTTTGTTTTTCCAAACAACTTAACAAGTGTTGGTGAGATAGCGTAGTAAGTTTTGATAAATAAACGTCCCCACCAATGTTCATCAAGGTAGTAATCTCTATATCTTCTAAGCGTCCAAACTTCTGGACAGTCGTATGAACCGTAAACACAAGTTGCAATATAGCATCCACCGCTTGAAGATGAACTGCTTGAGCTTGATCTATAACTACTAGAACTTGAAGAACTACTAGAGCTACCAAAAGTAGAATATGGATGTTCATATTTGTAGCGTCCATGTTTAGAACTCTTTGTTCCTTTGAATAAGTATTCGTATTTATCTATATATTCTGATGATTCACTAACAGAACCAGTTGGAGTTCCACCAAAATCTCTTATGACTTTTTCAACTCTCTTATCATCCATATACCAATCTCTAGGCAATGTATTTAAGGCATTAATTAAGGCGTCTCTTACTCTCATTCTATCATAATTAGAAGAGAATTGATTCAATGTTGAAGTTAACGAATTCACTTTTGCTAAAACGTCAAATCCGATGCCACGAATGTTGTTAAATAAATTCTCATTAACATCATTTAGCATAAATATAGTCCAGTAATACTTTGCAATGATATTATCAATATCATTTGGGTTAGCATGTTTAGCGAATGGATTTTTATTTACTTGCTCATGAGCGTTAAATGCCCAAGCAATCTCTCCCTCGAAACCTGTAAACTTTAGCACTACATTACCAAGGAAGTTCTTCAACTTAGAAGATGATGGTTTTGCTGACATAATGTGCTCTATTAAACTGTAGATGTTTGAAGCACTATCATTGCCTTTAACGGCATTTAGTTTTGTCTTATACGTATTAATCCAAGATGCACTTGTTGAAGCCATGAAATCAGAAAGTAACTTACCAAACTCAATATCATCTTTATCGAAGTTTTTGTCATATGTTAAAGTGCCTGAGCATGAACTAAGTTTTTTTTGTAAAATCGCATATGCATCTGACAATAATTTTGCAAATTCTAATATTTCAGAACCATTAAAGTTTGTTGTACCATGAAAATCTAAATATTTATTCATCATTCTATTGATGAATCCAGACATATCTAATAATTCCTGTGCACCATAAAGAGCTGCAATCTTTTTGTATGATTTCAATAAAGCTTTACCATTATTATCGTAATCATCGCCTATCTTCTTAATAGTGAACTTAAGCATATCGATCATGTCACGATTTTTTGTTGTTTCCGCAATAGAAAGCACGATACTTAGTCTTTCTTCCAAGCCTTCACTCTTACCTTCTAACGAACTCAATTTACTTGCATATTCAATTAGTTTATCTTCAAAGTTGGACTTTCTGTTTTCATCCCATGTTAAAAAGGGAATTGTTCCATTAATGGAAGTTAAAAACTTTTTAGATTTAGTCCATGATATTTCACCAATTGTTGAAAAGAATTGTTGTTCCATCAAATCCATAACCATAGACAAGAATTCTCTTATTATCTGGTCAGCTTTTGCTTTACCAACGGTTTTATAATAATTGAATGCTTCCCAAGATTCACTTGAATTAGCAAATGCGTTGATTCCTGCAAGTGTGGAAGCTGTATTATTTTCATCAACAGCAGATAACACAGATGGCAAGTTTTCAAGCAATCTCTTATGAGTATCTAAAATCCCACCGTTACTTTCATGAGGAGTAAATAATTCCTCTTCTAACAAGGCTGCTGGATTACTGATTGTCTTAATAACGACTGGAAGATCCTTACGTTTATTAGGATCTGTTTGAAACAATACTCTTAATTCGTTTACATTTTTTGTTGGAGGTATTTGATATTTTGTAAATAAAGATTCTGATCTATATTTCATTATTTCTTACCTCCATGTTTTTTTTTTCTATTAAATTTAACTTGCTTAACTTCATTTTTCTTCTTAAGCTTAGCTGCTTCTACTTCAGCTTTTTTCTCTTCCTTAGAAGGGTTTTTAACTACATAAATTTGTTGTTTTTTTAGTAAGCTGGAGCGAACATAAACCGCTGGAACATCTGTTATGATGATACCGTCAGGTAAACCTTTATATTCGATAGTTGATTTAACATCAACACAAGCAACTTCTTCAGTGGTTAAATCGTTGTAATTCTTTCCCTCAAAACTTTCTAATCGGATTTCTCTTTTTGCAAGTTGAGGAACTATTACATTTTCATAAAACCAACTTAAACGAGAATATAATTCCTTATTTGCTTTTGCAGGTCTTAAAAGATTTGAATAAAAATTCATAGCAATAGTACCTAGTTCTGACGTAGTTTGAACTTTGCTTTTTGCCAATTCATTACTTATAGCAGTTAATTGATTTGAAATGACTGTAAAGTTTATCTCTTTTAAAGAATCAGCAGGACTAGGAATATTATCTATTCCTTTCATTTCCACTTGCATAATCCAAGGGTTTCTAGGGAAGTTCTTTTCAAATTCATCAAGTTTTGCTTGTACTTCTTCTTTTTTTCCACATTTATTCAAATAGTAAATAAATAGTTTATTTGCTGTTTCGTCTGCCGGCTCATAAGCTAAAAATTTACTAATTTCTATAATTGCTTCAAAGTATTTGCCTTCTTCTTCATACTTTAAAGCGTTGTTATAAAATAAGTAATGTGAAAACATGACGCTTTTTGTTTCGGATAGGTCATATTTACATGATTCGCAAATCTCATTAGAAATCTTGTTAATATGGCCACATGATGGACATACAAATTCAACCTCTTTTTTGGATGCTGATTCAAATAGACCGAATAATGCACTGTTCATCATAGACTATGCCTTACTTACTAAGCCTCTGTATGAATTTACGATTTCATCATCAGCTGGTGCGATTTGTTGCACTATCTTGAATAAACCAGAAGATAATTGAAGAACCTCTTTAGCGTCATCCATCATTTCAGGGCTTTCATTTCCATCTTCATATTTTTGGAAAATCTCTACAATCTTTTCACCATTAGTGTTTAATTCACGATTGATGTTGTTAACTATTTGTTGGTTAGCTGAAGGACTTTCAATGTATTTCATTGCCTTTTGAATTACCTGTGCAACAATGATTCTTACACCTTCAAAGAAGAATGATGGAGATGAAGTAAGCTCAATTTGAGTTTGCTTTTCTCTTAATTCATCTAAACATTTTTGAGCTTCTTTTACGTCACCTTTCTTCAAGAATCTCTTACCATAGAAGACAAGATTATCGATGTCGAATTCTGAAATGTTAGAGTCTTTTGTAATTTTGCTCTTAATTTCAGCACCGACTTTGTCAAATAAGTCTTCTGTTAATGTAGGAGTTGCTGGCATTTCAGCTACTAACTTCTCATACTTTTCACTTACTGTAGCATAGTGATTTTCATCCTTATTGCTCTTAGCTTCATATAATTCACGGTCCAAATCAGCTTTTTGTTTCATATATTCTTCATGCTTTTCTGAATCCTCAACATAGTTGATTCTCTCTTCAAAGATTTCTGAATAGTTATCAGCCTCTAAATTATCCAAGTTATCAGAGTTATCGATATATTCATATCTACCATTTAACTTTTTGCCTTCTAACTCGACAGATAGAGTTACGTTAGAAACTAAGTCAACACTTGTTGTAACCGATAATTTACTACCAATTTTTGCATTTGAAGGTAAGTCAATAACTAAATTGAAAATCTTTCTATTGCCTTCCCAAATAGGTAGGATTACTTGCTTGCTACTATATTCGTTAATCTTGAAATATTCTGTTGTTTCACTAGGTAGGAATGCACCAGACTCTAAAATTGGGAACTTTTCAATAGAGCCTTTTTCTATATCAATAATTTCAACTGCGATTGTCTCGTTTTGAACAGGTGTAGGAGCAATAATATCAACTGTTGAGTTATCGTCGCTTTCAACCTTGTCTAAGCACTCATCATTATTGAAGAAATTGTATGTACACTTTTCTGAATAATCTTTTGCATCGAATACGCCCATGAATGATTTATCATCCATAACATCAATATCATGGCTTTCTTTCTTGCCATTGATAACGATTTTTGTAACTTCACCCTTAACAACGTTACCAGTAATATAGATTTGTCCATCGATTACATATGGAGCGTTCATCTTAACTTCGATACCTTTTTCATCCTCTGTTAAAACGAAGCCATTTGAATTAGCAATAAAACCAGCTCCAGCACTAACTGAAAGATCAGGTTCAAATGATGTTACTTCTCTCAAATTAGCAGTAACACAATAGTTCTTTTCAATAACTTCTTTAACATATGGTATCTTTGTTGAACCACCAACAAATAAAATGTGAGTGACATCTTCTAGTGTCTTACCATACTTTTCTTCAAGAATCTTTAAAGCTTTATCACATTCTTTAATTACGTCGGTTTCAATCTTATCTTTGATTAAATTATTAAAGTCACCACGAGTGAATTCTTCGATGTATAATTCAACGCCTGAATTGTCTTTAAAAACATCAGGCACATTAATTTCTATTGTTTCTTCCTGGCTTAAACGCTTCTTAGCATTTTCAGCAGCAAACATTAAACATCTGAATTTAGTATTATCTGCATCAACTTCAACATCGTCAACATCAGCACCAATTTCAGATAAATGATTTAGGAAGTGTCTTGCTAAAATATAGTCAAAATTATCTCCACCTAAGAAATTGTTACCAGCTGTAGCTAAGACAGTTGGAATATTTTCGATTTTTTCTAGAATTGAAACGTCAAATGTTCCTCCACCTAAATCGAATACAAAGAATAATCCATTTTGAATATTATTTTGTAATGCATAATTAATAGCTGCTGATGTAGGTTCTTCTAATAGCATTTGAACTTCTAAACCAGCTAATTCACCAGCTTTTCTAGTAGCATCTTTTTGAGCTAGTGTGAAATATGCTGGTACTGTAATAACCACTTTGTCATAAACAACATTGGGATCATTACCTATTGTTGAAATTAAACATTCCTTACAGAAATTAATTATCTTTGATGAAATCTCTTCTGGGCTATAATCTGTTCCGTTCAAAGTAGTAACAGTTTGCTTACCCATTTCTCTTTTGATTGATTTTTTTGCATTAGGATTTCCTGCATAGAATTCATTCTTTGCAACGGTTCCTACTACTTCTTGCCCATTTCTTCTAACTGCAACAATTGAAGGAATAGTTTTGTTCTTTGCCTTTCCTTCTAAAGCAAAGACAACCTTGCCATTTTTAATTATTGATGCAGTACTATTTGTTGTACCTAAGTCTAATCCAAACCCCTTATGAATTATCATTTTTTCTTCCTCCTCTAGTCACAATAATTATCAATAAAATTCTTCATATTTCGAATATCTGAATTACTTACAGATGATCTAACTTTTTTCAAAACTTCCACGCAATCTTCAAATTGCAACTCATAATCAATGTCACCATCAATTTCATGATCTATTACGATTCTTAACAGCTGATCTCCAACTTTCTTAATGTCAGAGCCATTATAACCGTCTGTCTTTTGAGCTAAATATTCAAGAATATCTTCTTCACACTTTGCTCTATTCAAATTATTTTTAAGCATCATTGTTCTGCATTCATAATTTGGAAGATCAACATATATCAATGAATCTAGTCTGCCAGGTCTCAATAAAGCAGGATCAATATCCCAAGGCCTGTTTGTAGCTGCAATAAATAAGATGATATTTTTTGACTTTTCAAATCCCTGCATTTGAGATAATAATTCAGGAACTATTGTTGTTGATGTTGTATCATTCGAATTGTCCCTTGTTCTACCTATCGCTTCAAACTCATCAAAGAAAATGACAGAAACATCATTCTTACGAGCTTCATCAAATAACTCTTTAATGTGTTGTTCAGATTCACCAAACCATTTAGATTTGATATCTGAAGCTTTTATAGAAAAGAACGCACCATTTATTTCATTTGCTACAGCCTGTGCAAACATTGTTTTACCAGTGCCTGGAAGTCCAAATAAAAGCATTCCTCCTCCAACATGGATTTTATATTTTTCAAAAATCTCTCTATGTAATGATGGTTGGATAACTTTTTCATTTACCGCTTTCTTTGCTTCTTCAAGACCAACAACATCCTTAAACAAAGGATACCGCACATCATCAAGAACATTCTCTTCATCCTCTAAAGAATCAATGCTTCCTATGTAGTTTTTAAACAAAGATAGATAGTATTTTTCAAATAGCTTAATTCTTGGTTTTTGTCCATCTAAGCACTCGATTAAGATATCAACGTAATTATCAAGATTACTTTGGATGAGAGAAATATAACTTTCATTTTCCCAAGTAGCCATATTTACGTTAGCAATTAAACGGCCTGCTTTTTTACTCTTCTGTATGATTGAATCCATTTTTTCTTTAGGAGCAAGTGGAATATCAGTATCATACATATCTTTCAACATTTGTCTTACTTCTATATCAAATTCAACAATATACCAAAAAGAAATCAAATCAGTCGTTGGAATTAGGTTCCCTTTCAAACTGTTTTGAAGGTTCATATATATGTAATTGTAGCCATCGCGGTCTAAATGTTTTGAAACAAAGAAACTCTTGAAACTATTAATGGCACCAATAATAATACCCTTTTCCAAATCGACTCACCTCTTTTTTTGTAATTTAGACACAGTTTGATATATTATACTATAATATCGATGTTTTTGCAAACCAACTGCAGTGCATTGATAGAATAAAGTTACATAATTTTCTCAAAAAATACCTAATCGTGTAATCGTAGGGGTAATCGTGTAAATGTAGCCCTAATCGTGTAAATGTGGCTATATCGTGTAATCGTGATATTTCAGCTGTAATTGCTCTTTAAAAATCGGTTTAATTTCTTCCTTGTTTCCTTTAAAAACAGTTCTTAAAACGACAAAAAAGGGACTCAAACCAGATAAAACCATTAGTTTTACCGTAGTTCAAATCCCCTAAAGCATAAAAAAAGACCTTGATAGCATTGTATCAAAGTCATTCTTTCAATATGGCTTTGATTACCTATTTTGATACAATTACGCACCCCTAGCAAAATTTACGC